>OLWY01000499.1_pt1 | contig 20444 bp, 16 predicted proteins | sample 1644171 | NCBI WGS metagenome assembly OLWY01 (sample SAMEA103958150, study PRJEB25191) | human gut metagenome | biome: human-associated habitat [ENVO:00009003]; feature: intestine environment [ENVO:2100002]; material: feces | place: Germany | collected 2013/2015 | reverse complement strand
TGCAGCATCAAGGACAAATTAACGCTGCACGTACTGCGACAGGAGGCTACGATTATTCCAGCTATTTTGAATATGTCAAAGACGAAATCCAAAGTGCTGACTTTGCCATAGCTAATCTGGAAGTTACTCTCGGAGGAAAACCGTACAAAGGCTACCCTGCTTTCAGCGCTCCCGATGAATATCTGACCGCTATTCATAATGCCGGATTCAATGTACTGATAACCGCCAATAACCATAGTCTCGACCGTGGCAGAAAAGGCTTGGAACGCACCCTACAATTAATAGACTCCTTAAAAATTCCACACGCTGGAACGTATCTCAACGCCGAAGAGCGTGAAAATAAATACCCTCTTTTATTAGAAAAAAAAGGCTTCCGCATTGCCATACTCAACTATACATACGGAACAAACGGAATCCCTGTCACTCCGCCCAATATCGTCAATTATATTGATACGACCATTATATCCAAAGATATCGAAGCAAGTAAAACACTGAATCCCGATGCGATTATTGCTTGTATGCATTGGGGGATCGAATACCAGTCACTCCCCGACAAAGAACAGAAGTTTCTGACCGATTGGCTGCTTCAAAAAGGAGTAAATCACATAATCGGTTGTCATCCGCATGTTGTGCAACCTATCGAAGTTCGCGAAGACAGTCTGACAAACGAGAAGCATCTGGTAGTATATTCATTGGGAAATTATATTTCCAATATGTCCGCCCGTCGCACGGATGGCGGCTTGATGGTCAAAATGGAATTAGTAAAAGATAGTACCACCCGACTCAACCATTGCGAATATAGCTTGGTATGGACAGCCCGTCCCGTTCAATCAGGAAAAAAGAATCATCAATTACTACCGATTAATTTCCCCACTGACTCCATTTCCGTAAATGCACGTAACTCTCTGAGAATCTTCGCAAATGATGCGCGATCCCTCTTCAACAAGCATAATCGGGGAATAAAAGAATATCTTTTTTATAAAAAAAAGTAGCAGAATCTTTTGGAGATTTAAAGATAATATCTATCTTTGCACCGCGTTAGAGAAACGCAGACATGGTGGATGTAGTTCAGTTGGTTAGAGCGTCAGATTGTGGTTCTGAATGTCGCCGGTTCGAGTCCGGTCTTCCACCCCAAAGAAATACTAAAAGACAAGTCCTGTAAAGCGAAAGATTTACAGGACTTATTTTTTATTAATACAATCGCTTTATGGAAAACAACAAAAAACTGACTCGTTCCAGAAAGGAACGAATGATAGCCGGAGTATGCGGAGGTTTAGCCGAATACTTTGGATGGGACCCTACTTTAGTAAGAATAGTCTATGCACTAGCCACCATCTTCACTGCTTTTGCAGGAATCATTATTTACCTTATTCTATGGATCATTATGCCGGAAGAAAGATATAGCGACGGATACGGTGACAGAATGAATCAACGTTTACATTAGTATTGCTTTCATATCCATCCGGAGCATTTACGTTAAAGATCCGGATGGAAATCTTATAGAGATCAGTACATTAATATAATTCAAGTCCGAACTCATCTTTCAGTTGCATGAGCGCCTGATTCTTCTGAGCCATCATCTGGAACTTCTCGACACGACCAACCGCCCGAACAGTTTCCGTAGGTTCACTGACCCGTACTGTCATCGCCACTTTGCTGTTCTTCAATCTTCCACGAAGATAAGTCTGTAATTCCGGAATCAAAGCTGTAAAATCTTTAGCAGCAATCTCATTATCGACCACTACTTCAAAAGTAGTCGAATTATTCAACAATACCGGACGTATCACTTGCATACGCTTTGCAATGGCCACCTGTTCTTTGGGTAATTGTCCTGCATATTCCTGCCAGTAATAATTCAAATCTCTGTCGTTGAAGATAAAGTCTTCCTCCGGCTGTGTTTGCACCTGAGCAACATTGGTTTTAGCTGTATTCTGAGCAGCCTGATCACGTTGCGGATTTTTGATAGATACTCCCAGACTAGACATCTTCATCACAGGAATCTTCCGTTCCTCTTTGGAAATCGAAGAAATTCCAGCACTCTGTGACGGAGCGGAAGCAGTATTTACCGGAGCAGCAGCCCCCGAAGCAACAGATACCTGCGGTTGACGCACAGCAGTATTAGCGGCAGACGGAGCAGTAGCCGGAGACGGAGCAGTATGAACAGTAGTCTGTTGAGCAGACGTTGCAGAAGCGACCTGCGGCTGCTGAGCTGCGGCAGGTTGGGTGAATACGGGTTTTATGGTCTGCTTAGGGCCACGCCCACCACTTACGTCATCCCCCTCGGTGGTAAGCTGGGCAACCTGTATCAAGGTCAGTTCCACCAGTAAGCGCTTGTTCTTGCTGGCACGGTAATTCAAATCGCACGTATTCGCTAGCTCTATCGCCTTGAACAGAAGTTGATCCGGACAATGTTTCGCCATCTCCTTATATCGTTCCCGTATAGAAGCTCCCACCTCGAATAGCACCAAGGTGGACTCATCCCGGCATACCAATAAGTCCCGGAAATGCCCAGCCAAACCGGTTATGATATTCTGCCCGTCGAATCCTTTGCCTAATATCTCATTCAAGATCAATAAAGAAGCCCGCACATTGCCGGATAAGATCGCATCTGTCAGACGAAAATAATACTCATAATCCAGCACGTTCAAGTTATCGATAACCGCTTGATACGTGATATTGCCATTCGTGAAACTTACCACTTGGTCAAAGATAGACAAAGCGTCGCGCATACCTCCATCCGCCTTCTGAGCGATCACGTTCAAGGCTTCCGGTTCCGCAGTTACCCCCTCTTGCGAAGAGACATATTGCAAATGCTCCACCATGTCGGCGATGGATATACGGGAGAAATCATAGATCTGACAACGGGAAAGGATCGTGGGAAGCACCTTGTGCTTCTCGGTCGTAGCCAAGATAAAGAGAGCATGATGCGGAGGTTCCTCCAATGTCTTCAAGAATGCGTTGAAAGCGGCGGTTGTCAACATATGGACCTCGTCAATAATGAAGACTTTGTATTTACCGATTGGAGGCGGGATACGCACTTGGTCGATCAAGGTACGGATATCGTCCACCGAGTTATTCGAGGCGGCATCCAGTTCATGGATATTGTAAGAACGCTGCTCATTGAAAGCCCGGCACGACTCGCACGCATTGCAAGCCTCGCCATCCGCCGTCGGATTCAAGCAATTGATCGTCTTCGCAAAGATACGGGCACACGAGGTCTTTCCTACTCCACGAGGACCGCAAAACAGGTAAGCATGCGCTAATTTGTTACTTTGTATCGCGTTTTTCAGCGTAGTGGTAAGAGACTTCTGCCCTACTACACTCCGGAAAGTGGACGGGCGATATTTTCTTGCCGATACAATATAATTATCCATTCTCTGCTTTTTATTGATAAGACAAAGATAAACAAAATAATTCATTATCTTCGCGAAAACGATGTTCTGATGTCACGCATAAAAGAGTTTTACATAAAGTATCTATCGTGGATCAACGCTTATTGGTTGGTTACCATCGTGTTCCTTATCGTCACCTTTACGGTGGGCGATAGCAGCCTGTATAAACGCTATACGTACGACGAGAAAATACGCGGTTTGGAGAAAGAGATCAAACATTACCAAAAGGAGATCGAGATCAACAGCAAGAAATTAAACGACCTTCATACGGACAAGGAGGGACTGGAACGTTTCGCCCGTGAAGAGTATTTCATGAAAAGGTCGAACGAGGATGTTTTTATTATCAAGGACAAATAAATGAATCAACAAATCAGATCGATTATTTTCGGCGTAGCGGGATTACTCGTATTAGCCGGTGCCATATTGTTTCTTACTCATTGGGCTGTCGCCCCTTATTTATTCGCTGTCGGTGCGGCGGGTATAGCCGTTTGCTATCTGACCCTTCCGGTTAAGGACTTGGACTTTCGTCGCCGCCGGCTCCACCGTTTCAACGTATTCGCCGGACTTCTAATGATCGTATCTTCCGGCTTTATGTTCAACAACCGTACCGAGTGGATCCTTTGCTTGAGCGTAGCCGCTATCTTACAGGTATATACCGCTTTCGTTACTCCTAAAGAGTAATTGGCCGCAAAACGCAGTGCTACTGACCCGACCGATGAATATATACTGACCAGGCCAACGCAGTATATATTACTTTGCAGATACAGTATATCTTCTATAAAGTCCCCGGTAAGCACCGTTAAAAAAAGGGTGTATCAAACGTTCCTTTGATACACCCTTTCTTTTATAAATTCTATTAATAGCTTACTTGGCCGGAGAGGAATAATTCTTATTCAAGTATTCCAGCAATTCGCCTGTGATATCATAGGAATCGCCAGCCAAAAGGATATTATCTCCTACCGTATTGCTGAATACCACTTGATAGCCTCTACCCAGATTGAAAGCCTTCAATTGAGAAACAACCGTATCGCGTAATTGCTCGTTCAACTTCTGCTGCTCTTGCATCAACTCTTGAGCCAATTGGTTATCTAAGTTCTGCAACTCTTGTTGCTTATTCAATAAACGTTGTTGCTCTTGCTCCGCCCTCTCACGGGTAAGGAAAGCGTTATTTTCTACCTTACGCTGGAAATCTTGCATCTCGCCTTGTAAACTACGGGCTTTCTGGGTGATGTTAGCACGGGAATTCTCTTGTTTCTTCAAGATGATCTCGTTCAGATCCTTGGAATAATTGTAATTAAGTAACAGGGAATCCACATTTACATAAGCGATCGGAAGTAAGGCCGTTGTGTCTCCCGCTGACGCGAATGTTCTTGTTACGCTTGATTCTTTCTTGCCGGAAAATTGCATAATATACAAGATTACGACAGCCACCGCTAGCACACCGTTAATAACGTAGTTAATGTTCTTCATAAAGTGCAATTTAAATCTTATTTTTTTATTCTTTTATTTCGTTCATGATGTCATAGAGTCCCTTTTGCTTCACCGCCATACGATCCATGGTCTTCGCACAAAATATACCTTTCTTACCCAACGCCCTGTTTCCTTCGATATGCGTATTCGGGAACCTTCCTCCCTTTTTCAACAGCACTTTTATCGATAGCAACACGACACTGATAACAAGAATTATGACCGTAAATAATAACGTTGTAAGCATTTTCTCTATATTTGTGGACGCAAATATAAGAGTTTAAGTGATTACTAAGTGTCTTTTTGGCATTTTATTCTACTTTTTTTCGAACTAAGCTCTTTCAGTTGCGGTTTTATTAACTTTAGAGTAACATCTATAATACATTGTAACATTATGAAGATTACTGATTTAAAGCCTACTATCGTATGGAAGTTCTTCCATCAAGTAACCCAAGTGCCTCGCCCCTCAAAAAAGGAAGGCAAAATGATTGAATTCCTAGAATCATTCGCGAAAGAGTATAAAATAGCTATCAAGAAAGATGAAGCCGGCAACCTTTTAATGTCAAAGCCTGCCACTCCGGGAATGGAGGATCGTCCGGTAGTCGTATTGCAGTCTCACATGGATATGGTTTGCGAGAAAAATAACGGTACGAAACACGATTTCGACAATGATCCGATCGAGACGATCGTCGACGGCGAATGGCTGCGTGCCAACGGCACTACTTTGGGAGCCGATAATGGTATCGGTGTAGCGGCCGAGTTGGCTTTGCTTGCCTCCGATGATATCCAACACGGTCCGATCGAATGTTTGTTCACAGTAGACGAAGAAACAGGTTTGACCGGAGCGAAAGCCTTGAAAGAAGGTTTCATGACCGGAGATATCTTGTTAAATCTCGATAGCGAGGACGAGGGAGAGATCTTTATGGGTTGCGCCGGAGGTAAAGACACACAAGCGACTTTCCATTATGAGCCAGTTCCTACGTCCGATAAGATGCAGTATTTCCGTATCGATGTGAAAGGGTTGAATGGCGGTCACTCCGGTGGCGAGATCCACAAAGGATTAGGCAATGCCAACAAGATATTGGTTCGTTTCTTATTCTTATTGAAAAAGAAATATGATTTCGTTCTTTGCTCTATCGATGGAGGAAACTTACGTAACGCAATCGCTCGCGAGGCACACGCCGTGATCGGCTTGCATCCGGAAAATAAGGAGGATGTACGTATCTTGCTGAACCATTTCGCCGCCGACGTTGAAAATGAGTTGAAACATGTAGACCCGAGCGTTCAGTTAGCGATGGAGTCCACGGATCGTCCGGAGTATCATATCGACAATGCCACCGCCGAGAAATTAATCTACGCCTTGCACGCTTGTCCGCACGGCGTAATCGGTATGAGCCACGATATAGAAGGCTTGGTAGAGACTTCTACCAACCTTGCTTCCATAAAGATGAAAGAAGGCAATACGATCTTGATCGGTACCAGCCAGCGTAGCTCTATCGAATCATGCAAGATCGCTATCGCCAATACGGTAGCCTCCACGTTCCTATTGGCTGGAGCAGATGTAAAACATGGCGATGGCTATCCGGGATGGGCCCCGAACCCCGACTCTAAGATCTTGAAGATCGCACAGGAGACTTACAAACGCCTATTCAACAAAGACGCCAAGATCATGGCCATCCACGCCGGATTAGAGTGCGGTTTGTTCTTGGAAAAATATCCGAAACTGGATATGATCTCTTTCGGGCCTACTTTGCGTGACGTACATTCACCCAACGAGCGTATCGAGATCGCTACGGTCGGTTTATGGTGGAGCCACCTTCTTGAATTATTAAAGAGCATCCCCGCAAAATAAACCAACGTTTTTTGCGTTATAAGAAGAGGAAAGACACGATAACCGTGTCTATCCTCTTTTTTTATGTTAATGTCTTGCAACTTTTTTATGATAATTTTGTTTATCTATTAAAACAAGAACACAAGATATTTACAGTTAACATTTACGAAAATGAAAAGATTAACGATAACGCTATTTATACTCGCAACGCTTCTGTTGAACATGCTTCCGGCATGCGACGGTTTGGATGATCATTATTCCACCAACCCGACTTACCGGCTAAGCTTCTCGACAGACACGCTCGCTTTTGATACGATCTTCAGTACGATCGGTTCTACCACCCGTCAATTTATGATCTACAATAAAAATAGTGAACCTCTGAGCATTGAGTCCATCATGCTGGCCAGTGGAGAGGCTACCGGCTTCCGCATGAATGTGGATGGACGCAAAGGTAGCTCATTTAATAATGTAGGGATACTCGCCAACGACAGCATGTATGTATTCGTGGAAGTAACGGTCGATCCGAATGGTGGCAATCAACCTCTGTTGATACAGGATTCCGTACTTTTCACCGTGAATGGCATCCGTCAATCCGTATTATTGGAAGCCTACGGGCAGGATGTTAATCTTTACAAAGGCGGTGTTACGATTACAAAAGATTCTATCCTCACGGCCAATCGTCCTTACTTGATCTACGATAGTTTGGTTATCGCTAAAGGGGTTTCATTGAATATCGAGAAGGGGGCTACTTTCTATATGCATGATAAAGCGAGCCTGATCGTTCACGGCTCCATGAACGCTTTAGGCACCTTGGATGAGCCTATCACTTTCCGAGGCGATCGTTTGGATTATATACTAAATGATATATTACCGTATGACCGGACTCCCGGGCAATGGGGAGGCATTACCTTTAAGGCGGATAGCTACGGGAATGTCTGGGATAATGTAATCGTACGTAATGGTACCTCCGGTGTATATTGCGAGCTTTCCACCCCGGACCGCCCAAAGATCAAGATAAACAACTCACAGATCACGAATATGGGGAGCGATCTATTCTTCGCCATCAATTGTGATGTTATCGCTACAAATACGGAATTCAGCAATGCCGGAGGAAGTGTACTCACTTTAGTCGGTGGTAAATATTACTTCGCTCACTGTACGATGGCTAATTACATGAGTTTAACCAAAAGGGAAATGGCCAGCGAGACTGTTCCTTTGGATAGTAAATGCCTATACTTGCTCAATAACGTAACAGTAGACGGAAATGGCCCGTATCCTATCACGCAAGCTTATTTTGACAATTGCACTATCGATGGAAGTTACGATGTCGAATTAAAAGCAGATGGCAGTACAGATTTCGATTATCGGTTCAATCACTGTGCGCTTAAAGCCAAAGAATCCTCCAGCGATCACTTCAAGGAGGTCTTGTTTATCAAAAAGACTCCTTCCTATCGGAAAGTAGGAGGCAAGCAAAATAAATACACCTATGATTTCCGGCCAGATTCCGTATCGACTACCGGAGTCGGAAAAGCAGATCCCGAGATAACGAAGAATTATCCGATCGATCGTTACGGTGTCAACCGGCTAACCAGTTCGAACGGCCCGACCATAGGAGCCTACGAGTTTGTTCAGGAAGAGACCGAAGATTCAAACCAATAAGAATACATTACATATTAACAATTAATCAAAGCTTTAACTATGAAGATTTTTATGTTTTTTCTTTTATTCTTTGCCTCCCCTCCGTTATTTGCCCAAGCTACGTTCAAGGTCATGACCTATAATGTGGAGAACTTTTTCGACACAAGGGATAATCCAACCAAGAATGACGATGAATTTCTACCTTCCGGCAACCGGTACTGGACACAAAGCCGCTACTATCATAAGCTACAACAAATAGCGAAAGTAATAAGCGCTGCCGGGGAATGGAGCACACCGGCCTTAATAGCTCTTTGCGAAGTCGAGAACGACTCCGTCCTGTCTCATCTTACCCGTCGCACACCGCTCCGCTGGCAGGATTACCGATATATTATCACTCAAAGCCCCGATCCCAGAGGTATTAATGTCGCTCTTCTTTATCAACGAGATCAATTCTTTTATTTACGACATGAATCCATTCCAATTCGTTTTTCCGGGAACAAACACAAATTAACCCGAGATATCCTACACGTATATGGAAAGATCATAACAGGCGATACCTTAGATGTTTTCGTGTGTCATTTCCCCTCCCGCTACGGAGGAGAAAAAGAAAGTGAAAAGGATCGTTTTGACGCGGCCCGCACTTTACGGGGATCTAGCGATTCCCTGTTACTGATACGAGAAAAGCCGCAGATACTCATTATGGGAGACTTCAATGATACCCCTCAAGACAGAAGTATTTCCGAGATATTCGCTGCCCAAGCCTTTCCTGAAAATACGCAGATCACAGATTCCACATCTTGTACCTATTATAATTTGTTCGCAAGCCCCCATATAACTCAATTCCCGGGTAGTCATAAATACCAAGGCGAATGGAGCCAACTCGATCAAATAATCGTAAACCGGGATCTCATCACGCAAGAGTCTTCCATGCATATCATTCCGGAAAGCATCCACATATTCGCTCCTGATTTTTTATTGACTAAAGATAAAACATGGCGAGGGGTACGTCCTTTTCGAACCTATTACGGCTTTAAATATGAGGGCGGTTTTAGTGACCATTTACCATTAACAGTCGATTTTCTAATACGTTCTCAGATCAAACGCTGAAAAGAAAACCTTGAAACCTTTTTTTCGATCTCTTGTTATCCTATTAAAGAAGAAAAGCTATGTAGTCAACAAGCAAACAGAACACATATGGAAATAAATCTCGCCTCAATCCGGCAAGAATACACAAAAGGAGGATTAAGGGAAAGCGAACTTCCGGATAACCCATTCTTGCTTTTCAGTCAATGGTTACAAGAGGCTATAGACAGCAAAGTAGATGAACCCACGGCCATGCTAGTAGGGACCGTATCTCCAGAAGGCAAACCTTCCACCCGTACCGTCTTATTAAAGGACCTGCATGATGATAAGTTTATTTTCTACTCCAACTACGAAAGCCGAAAAGGCAGGCAACTGGCACAAAACCCGGCAATCTCTCTTTCGTTTGTATGGCATCAATTAGAAAGGCAGGTACATATCGAAGGTACGGCTGAAAAAGTCCCCCCGGATGAATCGGATCAATATTTCATAAAACGCCCGTATAAAAGCCGGATCGGAGCTCGTATATCCCCACAAAGTCAACCCATCGGCAACCGTGTGCAACTTATACGAGCTTTCATTAGAGAGGCAGCTCGTTGGATTGGAAAAGAAGTGGAGCGTCCGGCTCACTGGGGCGGGTATGCCGTCATTCCCGAACGTATCGAGTTCTGGCAAGGTAGGCCCAACCGACTTCATGATCGCATAGTATATACCCTTCAACCGGACGGCCATTGGAAAAAAGAAAGGCTCGCCCCATGAAATCAGGTACAAGTCCGATACCAAAGGATAAGAGATAGATAATTCATCGAAAACGATTATCTTTGTCTGTCAAAATACGTAATACCTATGAATATTAGATCCATATATCTAGCCGGTCTATTCGCAATCATCGGCTCCCACATAATCAACACAAACGCCCAGCAACTTAGGAATCCTTTCGATTTCCCGATCTTACTGAGCGGAAACTTCGGTGAGTTAAGAAGTAATCATTTCCATTCCGGAATAGACTTCAAGACACAAGGGGTAGAAGGTAAACCCGTACATACGGTACAAGAAGGATACGTATCACGTATATCCGTAAGTCCATGGGGCTACGGTAACGGGCTTTACATCACACACCCGGATGGAACGACCACCGTATACGGCCATCTACAAAAATTCTCGAAGAAAATAGCGAATTATGTAAAAGAGCAACAATACGCACAAGAAAGTTTCAATGTAAATCTCTTCCTTACGCCGGATTTGCTTCCTGTCGAGAAAAATGAAGTCGTAGCGTTAAGCGGCAATACCGGAAGCTCTGGTGGACCTCATCTCCATTTTGAGATACGAGACACCGAGACCGAGGAAGTCATGGACCCCTTGGATTATTTCTCGGATCGGATAACCGATACCCGTCCTCCTAAAATCCAAGGAATACAGATCGTCCCCATCGAAGGAAAAGGCGTAGTAAACGGCAAAAGCAAGAAGCTTGAGATAAAACCCGTCACGGCGAAAAACGGGAAACAGACAATCACTGGAAAAATCGAGGCATGGGGAGAAATAGGGCTCGCTGTAAAAGCCTATGATTATATGGATAATACGACTAACATTTATGGCGTACGAGAAATCACGCTCACGGCAGACAGCCAAGTGATTTTCCATAGTAATCTTGATAAGTTCGCATTTGACGAGACCCGTTATCTGAACACATTCACAGATTACGAAGAATGGAAAGATCATCGCTCTTTCTATATGCGTAGTTTCATCGAGCCGGGAAACCGTCTACGCTTCCTTGAAAGCGTAAACCGGGGAATCTTGCGTATAGATGAACCTCGTACCTATCATTTGACGTATACACTTGCTGACGCTTTCGGCAATGCCACCCGTTTATCCATCTGGATCGAGGGAAAGAAACAAGAGATCCCCCAGATCGATACGACTCATACAGAATTATTCCATTGGGGTAGCGAGAATAGGTTCGGCGCTAAAGGCATCCGTCTCGTCATGCCTAAAGGTAATCTATATAATGACCTCTACTTCCGCTATTCGGTGAAAGAAGATAGTACCTCATTATCAGCCACCCACATATTGCACGATAAGCCAATCCCTTTGCATGGAACGGCCCAGTTATCACTATTCTTGCAAAGCGATACGCTTGAGAATAAACAACAATATGGTGTGGTTCGCTTACAAAACGGACGTGCCTCTTGGATGGGCGGTACATACCGTAATGGCTGGATCGACGCAAATATCAAGGAATTGGGCAGTTATAAGATACAACAAGATACAAAGGCTCCGGTTATCACGCCGATCAACCAACAGACGTGGGTCAGCAAACAGAACTTCATATTCCGTTTGTCCGATAACTTAAGCGGGGTACAAACCTACCGGGGAGAAATAGACGGGCAGTTTGTCTTATTCGAGATGAATAATAAATCGGTTATTACCTATCGCTTCGATAAAGAGAGGTTGCAAAGAGGCAAGCATGAACTTAAATTAATCGTAACGGATGCTTGCGGAAATGAGTCGATTTATACACATCCGTTTACTTGGTAGGACGATTTATCGTATTTTTTAGGCAAAATATAAGTCCTTTGATTGCTTTACTTTAAGAAATTCGTATATTTGTTTCTTGTATATTTATCGTATTGAGTAGATTGCTCAACAATAAACACAATAATATTATAAACATGGAAAACAACGACTTATTAGAAATGGTAAGAAGTAAGGCACAAGGATGGCTTACGAAAAGTTATGATGCGGAAACTCGTGCTCAAGTTCAAGCGTTACTTGACAACGAAGATCCTACTGAGTTAATCGAGTGTTTTTATAAAGACCTAGAATTCGGAACAGGTGGATTGCGCGGAATCATGGGGGTAGGTTCAAATCGTATGAATATATATACAGTTGGCGCAGCTACCCAAGGTTTATCCAACTATCTGAAAAAGGAATTTGCGGATTTAGAACAGATAAAGGTTGTCATCGGCCACGATTGCCGTAACAACAGCCGTAAGTTCGCGGAAATATCAGCCGATATCTTCTCCGCTAACGGCATCAAGGTTTATTTATTCGAAGACCTGCGTCCGACTCCGGAAATGTCATTCGCTATCCGTAAACTGGGATGCCAGAGCGGTATCATCTTGACGGCTTCTCACAATCCGAAAGAATACAACGGATACAAGGCTTATTGGGATGATGGCGCACAAATGATCGCCCCGCACGATAAGAATACGATCGCCGAGGTTAACAAGATCCGTAACGCTAGCGAGATTAAATTCAAAGGAAATAAAGAATTGATCGAGATCATCGGACAAGCGATCGATGATGAATATATCAAGGAATTAACAACGATTTCTTTGTCTCCGGAGGCTATTTCCCGCCATAAGGATATGAAGATCGTGTATACTCCAATTCACGGAACAGGTGTTAAATTGGTTCCTGCCGCTTTGAAAGCTTACGGATTCACGAACATTATCCATGTACCGGAACAAGATGTTGTTAGCGGTGATTTCCCGACGGTTATCTCTCCGAACCCGGAAGAGCCGGCTGCTTTAGCTATGGCTGTAGAGAAAGCAAAAGAGACTGACGCTGAATTGGTAATGGCTTCCGATCCGGACGCAGACCGTGTAGGTGCCGCCGTTAAGAATAACGAAGGCGAATGGGTACTTTTGAATGGTAACCAAACCGCTTTGATGTTCGTTTACTATTTAATCACTCGCTGGAAAGAGTTAGGTAAGATCAATGGTAAAGAATATATCGTAAAGACAATCGTTACGACAGAGACGATCAAGACGATCGCCGAGCGTAATGGCGTAGAAATGTACGATGTTTATACAGGCTTCAAATGGATCGCTAACGTTATGCGTGAGAACGAAGGCAAGAAAAACTATATCGGTGGTGGCGAGGAAAGCTACGGATTCCTTTGCGAGGACTTCGTTCGCGATAAAGACGCTGTTTCCGCTTGCGTTATCTTAGCCGAGATCGCAGCTTGGGCAAAAGATCAAGGTTTGAGTTTGTATCAATTGCTTCAGAAGATTTACGTGGAATACGGCTTCTCTAAGGAGAAAGGTATCTCTGTCGTGAAGAAAGGCAAGAGTGGAGCGGAGGAGATCGAGGCTATGATGAAAAAGTTCCGTGAGAACCCGTTGACAGAGATCGCAGGCTCTAAGGTAACTTATTTCTACGATTACTCTACATTGAAAGGTAAGGACTATGCAGAGAACGAAACCGTTACATTAGATATGCCTACTACCTCTAATGTGCTTCAATACTTCACGGAAGATAATACAAAAGTATCTATCCGTCCTTCCGGAACAGAACCGAAGATCAAATTCTATTGCGAGGTTCACTCCAAGGTAAAGAGTATCGATGAATTGCCGGAGGCAGAGAAAGCGGCAGAAGAAAAGATCAATCAGATCAAGGCTTCTTTAGGGATCTAATCGAACTTAATTATTACATATAGAGGCAAGGGCGAGAATCGTTCTTGCCTCTTTTTATTCTATCAGATCAAATCAGACTTACTGAAACAAAACGGCAACAAGGCCGTTGCGCTCGGAACGAGATACGCTTCCTCTTTTCCACAAAGAAGGACTTTCATAGGTTTGTTATAACGTTGCTCGGTTTCCAACATCACTTGCCGGCAGGCACCACAAGGCGTGATAAGATCCACACGTTCCCCATCCTTCATAGCCGCGATCGCCAAAATCTGAACTGCCGCATCCGGATAACGTGCTCCCGCATAAAATAAGGTGGTCCGCTCCGCACAAAGCCCAGACGGATAGGCTGCGTTTTCCTGATTATTTCCGGAAAGTATCTCCCCATTCTCCAATAGAACCGCCGCTCCCACATGAAACTTGGAATAAGGAGCATAAGCTTTTTTCGAGGCTTCAAAAGCGGCCTCGTACAATTGCCTATATATATTGTCCAATTCTCCTACCGCATAGACCTCTACCCGGGTCTCTAATTTCAATTCTTTCATTTTCTTGATTGTTTTAATGTTTTGAAAGAAACATAACTATAATTCTTATAGGCTATAAATATAAAAAGAATATATTAATTTCGCACCCACATCATAGAATATACCTTATATATAGAATAAAGACATATGCATTCAATGCTTCTTACATCCGATAAAGACCCGATGGGCGCCGCTATCATCGATTATCTCGCACATGGAAAAGCGAGTAAACTCCGTGTATTCTCCTCCATGTTCGATGAAGATGAGATTCCCGTGAATCAATTATTCCGGACTTTCCAAGAAATGCCCTCCTTGGAACAGAAAGCCCTTCAACTCAGTACAGGCAAAATATTGGATGTTGGTGCCGGAAGTGGATGCCACACCTTGGCTTTACAGGAAATGGGTAAAGAGGTTACCGCTATCGACATATCCCCTCTTTCCGTAGAGGCCATGAACAAACGGGGCGTAAAAGACGCCCGCTTACAGAATTTTTTTGACAGGAGCTTAACCGGACCATTCGATACCATTCTTCTCTTAATGAACGGTTCCGGGATTATCGGTAAACTGGAAAATCTCCCGGCTTTCTTTCACCGCTTAAAAGAGGTTCTAGCCCGGGACGGACAGCTTTTACTTGACTCTAGCGACTTAAGTTATTTATTTGAAGATGAAGACGGGAATCTGGATATCGCCCCCGAGGATGATTATTTCGGAGAGATCGATTTCCGCATGCAATATAAAAGTATCAAAGGGGATTCATTTGATTGGTTATATATAGATTTCACGCTGAATCTATACGCAAGGCAAGCCGGCTTTAAAGCGGAAAAAATAGAAAATGGGGAGCATTACGATTATCTAGCCCGTATCTCCTATTTTTAACCCATCAATTCCCGGTAGATATGTATTTTCTTTTATATATTTGTCCGGTAAAATCGGATCGAAAAGAACAGTTATGCGTTTATCCCTTCATTTTTTAGGTATATTATTATTGTCCCTCGTCTGTTTAAGCGCAGGGGCGGAAAGCCAGCGGAAGCTGACTTCCTATCAAAAATACATCAGTAAATACAGTGATTTGGCGATTCAACACCAAAAGAAATATCGCATTCCGGCAAGTATCACCTTAGCGCAAGGATTACTGGAATCCGGAGCTGGGCAAAGCGACTTGGCCAGACGCTCCAACAATCACTTCGGTATCAAATGCCATTCGGACTGGCGAGGCGGCAGGGTCTATCACGACGACGACCTGCGGGGAGAGTGCTTCCGGAAATACAAACGAGTAGAGGATTCTTATGATGACCATTCCCGCTTCCTCGCCGAACGCTCCCGCTACGAACGCCTGTTCAAATTAAACATCAAGGATTACAAAGGCTGGGCCAAAGGACTACAAAAATGCGGTTACGCCACCGATCGTGCTTACGCGAATAAATTAATCAAGGTTATCGAAGATTATGAGTTATACCGCTTTGACTCCGGTAAGAGAAAAAAGAAGACCTCTACCAAGAAGCAAAATCTTCCGGTGTTCAATTATCAAGTCTATCGTACCCACGGTTTGATCTATGTATACGCTAAGGATAACGACAGTTTCGACCAGATCGCCCGAAGCATGGGATTCAAGGCCAAGCAGTTGATGAAATTCAACGAGGTGCCTGAGGACTTCCCGTTGCAGGCAGGCGATATCGTATATCTGGAAAAGAAAAAGAAGAAAGCGGACAAGCCGAATTACGACCATGTGGTACAAGTCGGAGAGTCTATGCACAGTATTGCGCAGATGTACGGAATCCAGATCAAGAGTCTGTATAAAATGAATAAAAAAGACAAAGATTACATCCCGGAGGAAGGAGATGTCTTAAAACTTAGATAAGTAACATAAAAAAGTATTACCTTTGCGGTTCAAATAATATAGTACAATGAGTGATCAACGTTATAACCTGCGAGGCGTTTCCGCTTCAAAAGAAGATGTTCACAATGCGATAAAGAACATCGATAAGGGAATTTTTCCGAAAGCGTTCTGTAAGATCATCCCCGATATCTTAGGCGGTGATCCTGAATATTGTAATATTATGCACGCGGATGGCGCCGGTACCAAATCGTCCTTGGCGTATATGTACTGGAAAGAGACCGGAGATCTTTCGGTGTGGAAAGGTATCGCCCAAGACGCTCTTATCATGAATATCGACGACCTGCTCTGCGTAGGTGCCGTAGACAATATCCTTGTTTCTTCTACCATTGGACGTAATAAACTGTTGATTCCCGGAGAAGTAATCTCCGCCATCATCAATGGAACAGATGAATTGCTGGCCGAACTCCGTGAAATGGGTGTAGGGGTATACGCGACCGGTGGTGAAACTGCTGATGTCGGCGACTTGGTTCGTACTATTATCGTAGACTCTACCGTAACCTGCCGCATGAAACGCTCGGACGTTATTAACAATGCCAATATCCGTCCGGGAGATGTCATTGTAGGCCTTGCTTCTTACGGACAGGCTACCTATGAAAAAGAATATAACGGAGGTATGGGCAGCAACGGTCTGACAAGTGCCCGCCACGACGTTTTCGGCAAATACCTCGCAGAGAAATATCCGGAAAGCTATGATGCCGCCGTACCTGAAGAACTGGTTTACTCCGGAGGATTAAAACTGACAGATACTGTAGAGGATTCTCCAATTGACGCAGGTAAACTGGTACTCTCTCCTACCCGCACCTATGCTCCGGTAGTGAAAAAGCTACTTGACACCTTACGTCCGGAAATCCACGGTATGGTTCATTGCTCCGGTGGTGCGCAAACCAAAGTGCTGCATTTCGTAGAAAATGTACGTGTTGTGAAGGATAATCTGTTCCCCGTTCCTCCGTTGTTCAAGACTATACAGGAACAGAGCGGCACGGACTGGGCAGAAATGTACAAAGTATTCAATATGGGGCACCGTCTCGAAGTTTACCTGTCACCGGAACATGCCGAAGAGGTGATTGCTATTTCCGAATCTTTCGGTATCCCCGCACAGATTGTAGGACGTATCGAAGCGTGTGAACAGACAGAATTAATCATTAAGAGCGAATTCGGAGAATTCAGATACTAAAGAATGGCAGATAACAGTACCATATTAGAGAAATTAGACGGACTTGTAGCCCGTTTTGAAGAAATATCTACCCTTATCACCGACCCGGCAGTGATTGCCGACCAAAAACGTTACGTCAAACTGACGAAAGAATATAAGGAACTGGATGATTTGATGAAAGCCCGCAAGGAATATATGCAGCTGCTGGGTAATATTGAAGAGGCCAGAAACATTCTAGCCAATGAATCGGATGCCGATATGCGCGAAATGGCAAAAGAAGAAATGGACAGTAGTCAGGAACGTCTTCCTGTATTGGAAGAGGAAATCAAACTGATGCTTGTTCCCGCCGACCCGCAGGATAGCAAGAATGCGATTCTCGAAATCCGTGGCGGTACAGGAGGCGACGAAGCCGCTATCTTTGCCGGTGACCTTTTCCGTATGTATGCCAAGTATTGCGAAACCAAAGGCTGGAAAATGGAAGTATCCAATGCAAATGAAGGAACAGCCGGAGGATTCAAAGAAATCGTTTGCAGTGTCACAGGTGACAATGTCTACGGAATATTGAAATATGAATCGGGTGTACACCGCGTACAACGTGTTCCTGCCACAGAGACACAAGGACGTGTGCATACTTCCGCCGCTTCGGTGGCCGTACTCCCCGAAGCCGAAGAATTTGACGTAGTCATCAATGAAGGAGAAATCAAATGGGATACCTTCCGAAGTGGCGGTGCAGGCGGACAGAACGTTAATAAGGTAGAATCCGGTGTACGCTTGCGTTATATCTGGAAGAACCCGAATACAGGCGTTGCAGAAGAAATCCTGATTGAATGTACAGAAACCCGTGACCAGCCGAAGAACAAGGAACGCGCCCTGGCACGACTCCGTACCTTTATCTACGACAAGGAGCATCAGAAATACATAGACGACATTGCTTCCAAACGTAAGACAATGGTATCTACCGGCGACCGCTCGGCTAAAATCCGGACATACAACTACCCTCAAGGACGTATCACCGATCATCGTATCAACTATACCATCTATAATCTTGCCGCTTTTATGGACGGAGATATTCAAGATTGTATCGATCACCTGATCGTGGCAGAAAATGCGGAACGCCTGAAAGAAAGTGAACTCTAAAAATTATAGTATAGACATGAATAAACAACAGCTATTTGAAAACATAAAACGCAAGAAATCATTCCTTTGCGTAGGACTTGATACTGACATCAAGAAGATTCCCGAGCACCTGTTGAAAGAAGAAGATCCGATCTTCGCATTCAACAAAGCGATTATCGACGCAACAGCCGATCTGTGTATCGCTTACAAACCGAATCTCGCTTTTTACGAAAGTATGGGCGTGAAGGGCTGGATCGCATTTGAGAAAACAGTAAAATACATCAAGGAAAACTATCCCGACCAGTTTATTATTGCCGACGCCAAACGTGGCGACATCGGAAACACTTCTGCCATGTATGCCCGTACTTTCTTCGAAGAGCTGGAGATAGATTCCGTCACTGTAGCTCCTTATATGGGTGAAGACAGCGTAACTCCGTTCTTTACTTACGAAGGCAAATGGGTGATCTTACTGGCACTGACTTCTAATAAAGGTTCCCACGACTTCCAGTTGACAGAAGATGCAAACGGCGAACGTCTTTTCGAAAAAGTACTACGCAAATCGCAGGAATGGGCAAATGACGAACGTATGATGTACGTAGTCGGCGCTACTCAAGGACGTGCTTTTGAAGATATTCGTAAGATTGTTCCCAACCACTTCCTGCTCGTTCCCGGTGTCGGAGCGCAAGGCGGTTCGCTCGAAGAAGTTTGCAAATATGGAATGAACAGTACCTGTGGCCTGATTGTTAACTCTTCCCGTGGAATCATCTACGTTGATAAAACAGAAAAGTTTGCCGAAGCTGCAAGGCTTGCCGCCCAAGAAGTACAGGTGCAAATGGCAGAGCAACTGAAAGCAATTCTTTAAAGAGAAGGAATGCCTTACGAAAGAAAGATAATCAACGATCCGGTATTCGGATTCATTAATATCCCAAAGGGGTTACTGTACGATATTGTACGGCATCCCCTTTTGCAGCGTCTTACCCGCATCAAGCAAGTAGGACTCTCGTCAGTAGTATACCCCGGCGCACAACATACTCGTTTCCAGCACTCACTAGGTGCGTTCTATCTGATGAGCGAAGCTATCACCCAACTGACCTCCAAAGGTAACTTTATATTTGACAGCGAAGCTGAAGCCGTACAAGCGGCTATCTTACTGCATGACATCGGACATGGTCCTTTTTCGCATGTGCTTGAAGATACGATTGTACAAGGAGTTTCTCACGAAGAAATCTCCCTTATGCTGATGGAACGAATGAATAAAGAGATGAACGGGCAGCTTAGTCTTGCCATACAGATCTTTAAGGACGAATATCCGAAACGGTTTCTGCATCAGCTCGTCAGTGGTCAGTTGGATATGGACCGCCTCGATTATCTTCGTCGTGACAGTTTCTATACCGGTGTTACAGAAGGGAATATCGGTTCTGCCCGCATCATCAAGATGCTTGATGTGGCCGACGACCGTCTCGTAATTGAATCCAAAGGTATCTACTCTATCGAAAATTTCCTGACAGCACGTCGCCTGATGTATTGGCAGGTATATCTGCACAAGACATCGGTAGCCTATGAACGAATGCTTATCAGCACGTTGCTTCGTGCCAAAGAACTGGCATCACAGGGAGTAGAACTGTTTGCTTCGCCGGCCTTACATTTCTTTCTATATAATGACATTAATCATACGGAGTTCCATAACAATCCCGATTGTCTGGAAAATTTCATCCAATTGGATGACAATGATATCTGGACTGCCTTGAAAGTATGGAGCAACCATCCGGATAAAGTTCTTTCCACACTTAGTCTGGGCATGATTAACCGAAATATCTTTAAAGTGGAAAATTCTGCCGAACCTATTGGTGAGGACAGAATAAAAGAGTTAACTTTGCAAATCAGCCAGCAACTAGGCATAACCCTTTCCGAAGCGAACTATTTTGTCTCTACCC
>OLWY01000474.1_pt1 | contig 21298 bp, 19 predicted proteins | sample 1644171 | NCBI WGS metagenome assembly OLWY01 (sample SAMEA103958150, study PRJEB25191) | human gut metagenome | biome: human-associated habitat [ENVO:00009003]; feature: intestine environment [ENVO:2100002]; material: feces | place: Germany | collected 2013/2015 | reverse complement strand
TCTACAAAATTACCAACTCTATCTCATCTCCTGTTTACTGCGCAAATCTAAGGTATTCGGTACGATTTAATTCCTTACGAAAACAAAAATAGGGATTTTTTCTTAACTTTGGATTTTCAACCGACATTTTCACCGGCAGGCGGGTTCCCGGATTTCGAAGCCACGCCGAACACGGAAAACGACCGGAAAATCCCGTGTTTCCGACAAACGGAAGCGAAACGGCTGCCCGGAGCGTCGGAAAAAACGAAAAAACAGCCCGACGGTGCCCGGCGACGAAGACGGGGCGGATTCACCCTCTCCGCCGAACCGGAACCGACAACGACACATTCAACCGCAATCGCAATTATGAAAGAACCGCTGACCATCGCCCTGATCTACGATTTCGACGGCACGCTCGCCCCCGGAAACATGCAGGAATACGACTTCATCCCCGCCGTCGGCAAGAGCAACAAGGAGTTCTGGCACGACGCCAACCAACTGGCCGAGGAGCAGGACGCCGACATGGTGCTGACCTACATGGCCCGCATGATCCAGGAGGCGCGGTCGAAAGGCCTGTCCCTGCGACGCGAAGCGTTCCAGGAGTCGGGCCGCCGCGTGACCCTCTACAAAGGAGTCCGGGAGTGGTTCGCACGCATCAACGCCTATGGCGCAGCGCGGGGCATCCGGATACTGCACTACATCAACTCCTCGGGTCTGAAGGAGATCATCGAAGGGACGGAAATCGCCCATGAATTCCGGCGGATCTACGCCTGCTCGTTCCTGTACGACATCGACGGAGTCGCCTATTGGCCCGCCGTAGCGGTCAATTACACCAACAAGACCCAGTTCATCTTCAAGATCAACAAGGGCGTCGAATCGGTCTTCGACAGCAAGCTCGTGAACCAGTACATCGAGGAGGACAAGCGCCCGGTACCCTTCCGGCGCATGATCTACGTGGGCGACGGTACGACCGACATCCCCTGCATGCGGCTGGTGAAGAACTCCGGCGGACATTCGATCGCCGTCTATAACCCCGAGATCCGAAACGCCCGGCGCGAACTGAACGGCCTGATCCGCGACAATCGCGTAAGCCACGTCTGCCCGGCCGACTACTCCGAAGGTTCCGAAATGGATACGCTCGTCAAGACGATCATCGACAAGATCGAGGCGGATCACCGGCTGGAGCTGCTCGAAACTCCCCGCACGTAGCACAAAGGAATCCGTTGCGATTCGACGGAAAGCCATCACCCGGGTTCCGCAAAAACACACAGCACACGCAAGCAATCCGAAATGATCCGGAAATTCGACGAAACCGAACAATACGATACGTCTATGAAAATCATCTTTGCAACCAATAACGCCCACAAATTGAGTGAAGTGCAAGCCGTTCTCGGCCCGGATTTCGAACTCGTCACACCCCGTTCGGTCGGCATCACCGAGGAGATTCCCGAACAACAGGACACCATCGCGGGAAACGCTTCGCAGAAAGCCCGCTACGTTCATGACCGCACGGGCTGCGACTGCTTCGCCGACGACACGGGACTCGAAGTCGAAGCATTAGGCGGTGCACCGGGTGTGCACTCGGCCCGCTACGCCACCGACGGGCACGACTTCGCGGCCAACAACCGGCTGCTGCTGAAAAACCTGGAGGGCGTCGGCAACCGCCGGGCCCGCTTCCGCACGGTCATCTCGCTGATCCTCGACGGCGAGGAGCACCTCTTCGAAGGGATCGTCGAGGGGCACATCGCCCAGTGCGCTTCGGGCTCCGAAGGCTTCGGCTACGACCCGCTCTTCATTCCCGAAGGGAGTGCCAAGACCTACGCAGAAATGGACCCGGCAGAGAAAAACGCTCTCTCGCACCGGGGCCGCGCCGTGCGTAAATTAGCGGAATTTTTGCATAACCGGGGGAAATAAGCTACCTTTGCCCCGCTTATGGAAATGAAACGATACCAAAAGGAGGAGAACTTCTCGCCCGAGAAGATCGCAAAACTCCGCGAACACTATAAGGCGATTCTCGAACTGCTGGGCGAAGACCCGGCACGCGAGGGTCTGCTCAAAACCCCCGAACGGGTGGCCAAGGCCATGTCGTTCCTCACGCAGGGTTACGAGGACGATCCGTTGGCGATCATCCGCTCGGCGACCTTCAAGGAGGAGTACCGGCAGATGGTACTGGTGAAGGACATCGAATTATACTCGCTCTGCGAGCACCACATGCTGCCCTTCTACGGCAAAGCGCACGTGGCGTACATCCCCAACGGATACATCACGGGCCTTTCGAAAATCGCCCGCATGGTGGAGAGCTTCGCCCGCCGCCTGCAGGTGCAGGAACGCCTGACGGTGCAGATCCGCGACTGCATCCAGGAAGCCCTCAACCCGATGGGCGTCGCCGTCGTGATCGAAGCCAGCCATATGTGTATGCAGATGCGGGGCGTCGAAAAGCAGGGTTCGGCCACGACTACCTCGGCATTCACCGGAGTATTCCTCTCGCACCCGCCTACGCGCCAGGAGTTCATGACGCTGATCAGCAACAAATACCGGTAAAATAACGACGGCCGTCCGCTGGCGACGGCCTGCATCCGATAGAAAAACGCCCGATCGTCGGGCGTTTTTTATTTTTGCGTTTACTGCTTCATCAGACCTCTTTAGGAGCGCAGCGCCCCGAGTTCCTTCCTAAAGGAGGAGCCGAATTACAGATGCGGCGCAGGTCCGCGAACAAGCGCCCCCGGATTCGGCGCTGCAATCGTCGGATAAGAATGTACATCGAAAGATATGATTGCCTTTATTTCAGCCCCGGAGGGGAGGTATGGCAGAATTCCTCACAAGCGGCGTCAGAACAGCTCCAACTGGTCGATCCCGGCATTGAACGTCAGCCGGTGGTGGGGCGTAAGCCCGTAACGGCGGATCGCCAGGCGATGTTCGCGGGTCGGATAACCTTTGTTGCGCTCCCAACCGTATTCGGGAAAATCCCCGGCGAGGCGCTCCATATATTCGTCGCGGTGGGTCTTGGCCAGCACCGACGCGGCGGCAATATCCGCATATTTGCCGTCTCCCTTGACGATGCAGCGATACGGAATGTCGAGCGTCGTGCGGAACCGGTTGCCGTCGATCGCCAGAAATCCCGGACGGATCGGCAATTCCGCGACCGCCAGCGACATTCCTTCGAACGAAGCGTTCAGGATGTTGATCTGATCGATCCGCTCGGCAGAAACGGCCTTTACGACCCAGGCAAGGGCCTCGCGCTCGACGATCGCACGCAGCAAATCGCGCTGACGCGCGGTCATCTGCTTCGAATCGTTCAGCAACGGGTGGCTGAAGTCCGGAGGCAGCATCACCGCAGCGGCAAAAACAGGCCCCGCGAGGCACCCGCGCCCCGCCTCGTCGCACCCGGCTTCGGGCAGCTCTTTCTGGTAGCAATTCTCCAACATCCGAAACAAAGTTATTATCGCACGATTTCGATGCCCCCTTCGAAAACCGACAAGCCAGCGCCGATCTCCGCAAAAACAAGGGAACCCGGGGTGTGCGCCGAAACGCTTCGGACCTCCCCGAAATACCGCACGCATTTTCGCAAAATTAAAAATATCGGCAATCATATCCAATTTTACACCGACGTTTCGATCACCCCGGATTTGCCGGAGCCTCCCCGAAATTCCTCCGAAAAGCAGGAGGCAGGCTTCAGTACGGAACCGTAACTACCGCCCAAGGCGGCAGACAACGGCCGTTCGAGGCAAAGTCCCGGGACCAGAAACAGATCCGGAATAAAATCGTATATGGTTCCAAAATAATTACGGTTTCGTCCGCTTTTTTCCTAATTTTGTAGCCGGGATTATATACTCCAATGTACCTTTGGGGGAGTGTTGCGCCCCGAGTTCCCTCCGAGGAGGAAATTTAGGGGAGGGCAGCCTTACAGGCGCGGCTTCGGACCACGAATAAGCGCCCCTCGGATTCGGCGCTGCAATCGTCGGATAAGAGTGTGCATCGAAAGATATAATTGCCTTTGTAGCGGCCGTTTCCGACAAGCGAACGCAATGCTGAATTTTCGGCACCTTGCCGGGAACAGAAACCGCAGCCCGCATTCGGACAAAACCATCGTCGAACCATGAAACCGGACATTATCCGCCAACCCTTACTGCTGGCCATCGCGTCCATACTGGTCGTCATCGCAGCCGCCATGACGACCGGGACAACTATTTCACCGGCTCCGGAAACGATGATTTCCACCCCGCTGGGTGACCTGATCGGCTTGTTCCAGGAACGATTCCCCCGCTGCTCCCGCATCCTTTGCGGCGGCCTGCTCCTACTGACGGGCATTCTCTGCGGGAGGCTGGCGGTCCGCTACGGACTCTACCCCGTCAGCAGTACGCTGACCATCCCCCTGTACGGACTGGTCGCCTGCGGAATCCTTCTGGGTCGGGAGTATCTGACGGAATCCGTCGCAGCGTTCGTCCTGCTGTTATCGACCCAGAACTTCTTCGCCTGCTTCCGCAACGGCTACGCGATCGGAGCCGTGTTCCGGGCTTCGTTTTTCCTGGGGCTGCTGCCGCTGCTCTATGCCCCGCTGCTTCCCCTGCCGCTGTTGGTCCTGGCCGCAGCATTCTGCTTCCGACGGACCTTGCGCGAAGTCTTCGTATCGCTGTGCAGCGTCGTACTCCCTTTCCTGGCCGTCTGCTACATCGCCTGGGGGCAGGGAGCCAATCCCCTGGATACCCCCGCCGGATTATGGCACTCCTTCGTCAGCGACAGCGGATACCGGATTTTCGCCAATACGCCTCCGCTCGTCCCCGCACTTCTCGGAATCGTCCTTTTCATCGTACTCTGCGCCATCTTCTTCGGACTCATCAGTTTCCGCACGGTAAGCATCAAAGCCCGGGGCATGCTGACCTACACCATCCTGCTCTTTACGGTGACGGGCTGCCTGATAGCGGTACCGAGCGTCACGCCGGGACTGCTGGCCGTCGCAGCCGTACCCGCAGCACTGCTCATGCCCCTGACCTTCATCCGCATCCAACGTACCGTCGGAACTCTGCTGTATCTCATTTTGTACATCACTTGCATTGTAAATATATTGCAATAAAAAACGCGTAAAATGTTGAAATAGTATATATTTTAACATTTTCGATCTAATTTTTTCCTATTTTAATTTGAAATATACAACCTTAGATTGTATATTTGATTCATAATCTTCGATAAAAGGCTATGGACACCGGCCTTCATCGAGCCATAAAATCTTCCGATTATGAACGAATCCTACGACACCCAAACCGTTAATCCGTCGATCGAAAAGTATGTATCGGCCTCCAACAACGGCATCGAAACCCATAAGTTCACCCGCTGCGTGATCGGATATATCCTCAACGGAGAAAAATACGTCTATTACGACGATAAATGCTACAAGTTCTCCCAGGGAGATCTTTTCTTCCTCGGTATGGGTTGCCACTATACCAAAAACATCCCCGCGCAGGGACATCCCTACGAACAGATCCTCGTTCGCTATACCTCGGAAGAGCTGCAACGCATCCTGCTGCACCTCAACATCGCCTACAAGCTGAATATCACCAACAACCACCAGTGCGACGACTGCCGTACCCTGAACCACGCCACGATGCCGGGCTGGAGTTCGATCCGGCGTTTTTTCAGCCACATCGACGATTGCCTCACGGAAGGATCGCTCCTGGACGACCCGACCGCCGAAAACCTCAAAATGACCGAACTGCTCTACCTGATCGTTTCGCACGGGGATTGTTGCATCAAAAGCAAGCTGCTGGGCAACGTCGATGCGGCCCGGGACAACCTCCAGCAAATCGTCTATTCCAACATCTTTTCCGATATTTCGGTCGAGGAGATCGCAAAACGCTGCAACCGCTCCCTGACTTCGTTCAAAAAGGAATTTTTCCGCATCTACGGGACCTCGCCCCACCAATGGCTCATCCGGCAACGCCTGATCCATGCCCGGTTGCTTCTGATCTCGACCGACAAGGCGATCGCCGAAATCGGCACCGCATGCGCCTTTCCCAACACCTCGCACTTCATCAAACTCTTCCGCAAACAATACGGCATGACACCCGCGACCTACCGCAACCGGCATCGCGGACCCGAAGAGTTGCAGCCGACACCGCAAGCCGAAGCCGCCGTACGGGAAACAGCCGTTTCGGTAACGGCGTAACCTCATCCGACCCGACCCGCAAAGGCATGCTTCCGCCTCTGCAAACCGTCCTCTCCCGCACCTCGGGGACGGCGTGGTTCGCTTCGGGCCACCGCCGCGAATTTTCCGGCGGCAGGACACCGATTCGGATAAAATCCTTATCTTTGCGTGGAATCCGTTTTCCGTATCGACCGGCCGCATTTCGGCACGATTCGAACGAATTCGGCTCCGCGTCCGACCTTCACCGTCCCGGACGCGCCATAACGCATACGCCATGGAATTTTTCAATCGCATCATCACTCATTACGGCTGGGAAGGCACGGCCCTCGCGGGCGTCCTTCTGGTCATGTTCGGGATCCAGTTATATTACTACCTGTTCGTTTACGGGCGCATACCCAAATACAAGGACACCCGGCGTCCGGAGATCCTCTCCGAAACCCCTCCGGTATCGGTGGTGATTCCCCTCTTCTCGGAAGATTACGCCTTCGTGGAGGAGATCCTGCCGCTCATCGTCGCCCAGGAGTACCCCGACTTCGAAGTGGTGATCGTCTATGTAGGCCGGGACACCGACTTCTACGACGACCTGGTCCGCATCAAACAGTCGTTCCCACAGATTACGGCCACCAAGATCGAACTGAATCCCCGCTTCCCGATCTCGCCCAAAATGGCGCTCAACGTCGGGATCAAATCGGCCCATTACGAGCACCTTCTCTTCACCACACCGGACGTGTACCCCACCTCGGACCGCTGGCTCTCGCTCATGGCGAACGGCTTCCGGCGCGGCGAAATCGTGCTCGGCTACTGCGGCATGGAGCGCGGGAAAGGGTTTGCGAGCTACCTGATCCGCACCTGGCGGATGATGCACTCGGTGGACTGGATCTCAAGCGCCGTATGCGGCAGACCCTACCGGGGCATGCGCCAGAACTACGGATTCACCAAGCGGCTCTATTTCGGCGCCAACGGCTTCAGCCACCTCAATATGAATATCGGCGAAGACGATTTGTTCATGTCGCGGATCATCGCCCCCGGCAATGTCAGCGTGGTCCTCTCTCCCCGCGCCACCCTGCGTGAAAAGAGCTGGGGAGGGCTCAAGTGGTGGATCGGCACCCAGCGTTTCTTCGGGGGAGCCATTCCTTTTTATCCCTTGTGGGTCAAGAACTTCATCCAGTGGGAACTGGGCAGCCGCATTCTCTTCTGGCTGGCGGCGATCGTCGCCCTGGCGGTGATGCCCTGGGAATTCAAGATCGCCGCAGGGGTACTGCTGCTCGCGCGTTTTGCGATCGTACTCGTCGAGGCGCGGCGCATCAGCCGCCGCCTGGGTGAAGAGAAAATCTGCGGACGTTACTTCCTGTACGACCTGCTGAGTCCGTTTTTCGCCCTGCTGCTGGGGCTGTTGCTGCTGCGCAAAGACGAGCGGGTATGGAGATAGCCGACTATATCATAGCCGACGACCGGGTGCTCGTGGAGCTGGTATTGCAGGGCGACAACATCGCCTTCGAATACCTTTTCGAGCGTTACAAGGAGGCTATACACCGGCTTTTCATACAGCGCACCAACAACCCCCTGGACGCCGACGACCTGCTGCAGGAAACCTTCATCAAAGTCTATATCAACATCCACCGCTACAACCCGGCCTACACCTTCGGACAGTGGGTTTACACCATCGCCCGGAACACCTTCGTCGATTTCATCCGGCGGCGCCAGGAGGACCTGCCCATCGACGACAAATTCACGGCACCGCCCTCCAACAACCCCACGCCCGAAGAGAACATCATCCGCAAACAGCAGCGCACGCAGATCGAACGCTACCTCCAGGCCATGCCGCCGCGCTACCGACAACTGATCGTCATGCGTTTCTTCGAAGAGTACTCCTACGAAGAGATCGCCATGAAGCTCGAACTCCCGCTGGGCACCGTCAAGACCCAGATCCACCGCGCCCGGGAGCAGATGTGCCGCCTGATCGCCGCAGATGAAAAATCCTGACGTTTCCGACCGGCGAACGCCGCAGAACGAACCACTCCGACCTGCCTAAAAAAAACTTCAACGCCCACAAACCTTATGATTGCCCTGATCGACAAATACTTCCCCGACCTGACCCGCCCGCAGCGCGGGCAATTCGAAGCGCTGTACGCACTGTACGCCGACTGGAACACCAAGATCAACGTGATCTCGCGCAAGGATTTCGACCAACTTTACCTGCGGCACGTGCTGCACTCGCTCTCCATCGCCAAGGTCTGCCCCTTCGCCCCGGGAGCGCGGGTGCTCGACGTGGGGTGCGGCGGCGGCTTCCCGTCCGTTCCGCTGGCGATCCTCTTCCCCGAGGCGCATTTCACGGCCGTGGACTCGATCGGCAAGAAAATCAAGGTCGTACAGGGCGTTGCGGAGGGACTCGGCCTCGCCAACCTCACCCCCCTCTGCGCCCGGGCCGAAACGCTTCCCGAACGGTACGACTATGTGGTTTCCCGCGCCGTGACGGAGATGCCGACCTTCGTCGGCTGGGTCTGGGATAAGATCGACCGGGGGCAAAAGGGCGCCCTGCCCAACGGCATCCTCTACCTCAAGGGCGGCGACCTCGCGGACGAGTTGAGCCGTACCGGTATGAAGTGGACGGAGTACCCGATCCCCGCATTCTTCGACGAAGCGTTCTTCGAAACCAAAAAGGTGGTGTACGCCGCCAAATAAACGGGGATTCACCCGACGACCGTTCCGACTGCCTGGCCATGCAGGAACTGTAAAAGGCCCCGCAGACGAAAGACAGGCCCGATTATGAAATCGTACCGTCCCGATTTTTCGGAATCGCAACTCAAGGCCTCTACCACCGGGAAGGGGCGAGAAGCCGGAACAAACGACCCGAATGCCGCGAAACGGCAGTAGCCGACAGCGGAAAACCATCCGGCAACAGGGAAGGCAGGAAGAACAATGCTAAAAATTCAGAAATTCAAACGACATAGCCTTATGAAAGAAACAGTACTGGTAACGGGCGGCGCCGGATACATCGGATCGCACACGGCCGTCGAGCTGATCCAGGCCGGATTCGATGTGGTGATCGCCGACAACCTCTCGAACTCCGACCTTCAGGCCGTGGAGGGCGTCCGCCGCATCACGAGCGCCGAAGTGCCCTTCGAGCAGATCGACTGCTGCGACCTGCAGGCGATGCGACGGCTGTTCGAACGCCACGAATTCCGTTCGGTCATCCACTTCGCCGCGTCGAAAGCGGTCGGGGAGTCGGTCGCCGAACCGCTCAAATACTACCGCAACAACCTGCTTTCGTTCCTGAACGTCGTGGAGCTGATGTGCGATTTCGGACGGCCCAACATCCTCTTTTCCTCCTCCTGCACCGTATATGGCGAACCCGACGCCCAGCCCGTCACCGAACAGACGCCCCGCAAGCCCGCCACGTCGCCTTACGGCAACACCAAACAGATCTCCGAAGACATCCTGCGCGACGCCGTCGCCGCCCATCCCGGTCTGCGGGGCATCGCCCTGCGCTACTTCAACCCGATCGGCTCGCATCCCTCGGCCCTGATCGGCGAGCTTCCGAGAGGCGTCCCCCAGAACCTGGTCCCCTATGTGACGCAGACCGCCGCCGGGATCCGCGAATGCCTGAGCATCTTCGGCAACGACTATCCGACGCCCGACGGCACCTGCATCCGCGACTACATCGACATCGTCGATCTGGCCCGCGCCCACGTAGCTGCCCTGCACCGCCTGATCGAAGAGCGCGGCGCCACCCCTTACGAGGTCTTCAACGTCGGCACCGGACGGGGCGTTTCGGTGCTGGAGCTGGTCCGCGGATTCGAACGGGCCAACGGACTGAAACTCAACTACCGCTTTGCGCCGCGCCGCGCCGGAGACATCACGGCGATCTGGGCCGATCCCACGCTGGCGAACACCCTCCTGGGCTGGCGTGCCGAGCGGCCGCTCGAAGAAACGCTCCGCACGGCCTGGCAATGGCAGCTGCACCTCGGACAGAGATAACCTTCCCGCCGACAGAACATATTGCGGAGAGCGCATCCGGAGCCGTTCCGGATGCGCTCTCCGCATACTCCTCCCTCCCGTTCCGACATCCGGCCCCGGCTGGTCCTTCGCACCGGACCGACCGCCTCCCCTGCGCCTGCAAAGGCTTTTTTCATCTTTTTCGCAACAGAAAGGAGAAGCGATTGATATTTTTTGTATTTTTGCATCAATTGGGAAAATAATGAACTTAAAATGCCGAAATTGCATGAAGAGAAGGTAAACGTCCTGAAAAAACCGGAATGGCTGAAAATCCGGCTTCACCGCACCGCAGAATACGCGGACGTGCAACGCATCGTCAGGGACCACTCCCTGCACACGATCTGCAGCAGCGGTCTATGCCCGAACAAAGCCGAATGCTGGAGCCGCAGGACAGCGACCTTCATGATACTGGGTGAAATCTGTACGCGCAACTGTCGATTCTGCGCCACCCTTTCGGGCCGGCCTCTGCCGCCCGATCCTTCAGAACCCGCCAAACTCGCCGAAAGCGTCCGTTTGATGGGATTGCGGCATGTGGTGGTAACCTCCGTTACACGCGATGACCTGCCCGACGGCGGCGCGGCCCACTGGGCCGAATGCGTCCGCGCGATCCGGGCGGAAAATCCCGACGTCACAATTGAGCTCCTTATTCCCGATCTGGATGCGAAACCCGACCTGCTGGACACGGTGATCGCCTCCGGGCCCGATATCATCGGGCACAACATCGAAACCACCGAACAGCTGACCCCCCTGGTGCGTTCGCGGGCCCGTTACCGTACGAGCCTCGACGTGCTGCGCTATTTAAGCGAAAAGGGCGCCGTCGCCAAGAGCGGCCTGATGGTCGGACTCGGTGAGAGCGATGAAGAAGTTTTACAGACCTTGCGCGACCTGCACGCCGCCGGCGTGGAGATCGTGACCCTCGGCCAGTACCTTCGTCCCACTCTGGAGCATCACCCCGTTGCGGCGTACATTACTCCCGAAAAATTCGACTGGTACCGGCAGCAGGCGCTCGACATGGGCTTCAGCTACTGCGCGAGCGGTCCGATGGTGCGTTCGTCGTACCTGGCAGACGAAGCGCTCGGCTCGGTGCGTCTGAAGCGACAGGTTTCCGCGAAAGCCTGAGTCTTCCCGCCGCGCGGGAAAAGGTCTGCGACAAAGAAAGTGTTGAACCGACGCTTTCCGGATTTACGGTATCCGTACGGAGCCGGACGGAGAGGTGTCGTAACGTAATTTACGATGTTTGTCGAATACCGGGACCTCGGACAAATGGACTACAAAGCCTGCTGGGAGTACCAGCAGAGGCTTTTCGACACCCTCCTGCGGGCCAAGGGAACCCCGGCGGAGGGCGCGGGCTATTTGCTCCTGGTGGAGCATCCGGCGGTCTATACCCTCGGCAAGAGCGGCCATGCGGAGAACCTGCTGGTCGGCGAAGAGTATCTGCGCAGCATCGGCGCCGAATTTTACCACATCGACCGGGGCGGCGACATCACCTTCCACGGGCCGGGACAGATCGTGGGCTACCCGATCCTCGACCTGGAGCGCATCGGACTTTCGCTGCGCGACTACATCGACGCGCTCGAGGGCGCAGTCATCCGGACGGTAGCCCGTTACGGCATCCGGGCCGGACGCATCGCCGGCGCCTCGGGCGTCTGGATCGAAGGAGCGCAGCCGGCGCGTAAGATCTGCGCGATCGGTGTGCGGGCGTCGCGTTACGTGACCATGCACGGCTTCGCACTCAATGTGGCAACCGATTTGCGTTATTTCACCCATATCAACCCCTGCGGGTTTACGGACCGGGGTGCCACGTCGATCGAAAAGGAGATCGGTCGCCCGGTTCCGATGGAGGAGGTCAAACGACGCCTCGTCGAAGATTTATGCGAGAATTTGAATGTTAAAATATATAAATAATAACAAATATGCCCATAGAAAAACGATGGGTAGTGAAGCCTCAGGGGAATCCGGAGGCGGTTGCCGCGATGGCTGCCGCGACGGGCATCTCCCCGGTCCTGGCCAATCTACTCGTACAGAGAGGCATAGACACGTTAGAGAAGGCTAAGAAATTTTTCAACCCCCAGCTTTCGGACCTGCACGACCCGTTCCTGATGAAGGATATGGACAAGGCGGTCGAACGGGTGGAGCGGGCCGTCCGCAACCGTGAGAAGATCATGGTGTACGGCGACTACGACGTCGATGGCACGACCGCCGTCGCGCTTATAAATTTCTGCGCCAGATAGGTCACAAGGACCTGTTGTTCTACATCCCGGATCGTTATACCGAAGGTTACGGTATCTCGACCAAGGGCATCGACCACGCCGCACGCAAGGGTGCGACGCTGATCATCGCCCTGGACTGTGGCATCAAAGCCATAGAGAAAGTGGACTATGCCAAACGCAAGGGCGTGGATTTCATCATCTGCGACCATCACCTCCCGGCCGAGGAAATTCCCCGCGCCGTAGCCGTTCTCGACCCCAAACGCGCCGACTGTTCCTATCCGTTCGACGAACTGTCGGGGTGCGGCGTGGGATTCAAGCTAGTGCAGGCCTACTGCCAGAAAAACGGAATTCCGTTCCAGCAAATCGAGCCGTTGCTCGACCTGCTGGCCGTCAGCATCGCCTCGGACATCGTTCCTCTGGTGGATGAAAACCGGATTTTAGCCCACTACGGGCTTCTGCGGCTCAACGCCTCCCCCTCGAAGGGGCTGCTCTCGATCATCAAGATCTGCGGCCTGGATCGACACAACATCACCATCGACGACATCGTCTTCAAAATCGGACCCCGCATCAACGCCGCAGGCCGTATGCGGATGGACGAAAACGACGAAAACGCCGCTCCTTCGGGCGGCTATGCGGCGGTCAATCTGCTGATCGAAGGCAACGAAAGCCTGGCCGAAGAGTTCGGCTCGGTGATCGACGGCTTCAACCAGGACCGCAAGTGCATCGACCGCAGCGTCACGCAGGAAGCCCACGACTTCATCGAGGCCCACGCGGAGCTGAAGGCCGCCAAGAGTACGGTGATCTACAACCCCCGCTGGATGAAGGGCATCGTGGGCATCGTGGCCTCCCGCCTGATCGAAACCTACTACCGCCCGACGGTGGTGCTCACGATGAGCAACGGGTTCGTCACGGGTTCGGCCCGCTCGGTGCCCGGCTTCGACCTCTATCAGGCAATCGAATCCTGTTCGGACCTGCTGGAGAACTTCGGCGGGCACATGTACGCAGCAGGACTCACGATGCGTCCCGAACGGGTCGAGGAGTTCACCCGCCGCTTCAATGCCTACGTCGAAGAGAACATCGACCCGATAACGCTGCAACCCCAGGTGGAGATCGACAGCGAACTCTTCTTCTCGAACATCACCCCGGCGTTCCGCCGCGACCTGAACCGTTTCCAGCCGTTCGGCCCCGGCAACCCCGCACCGGTATTCGTCACGCGGGGCGTGGTCAGCCACGGCGAAACGAAGCTCGTCGGCGCCGACTGCGAGCACCTGCGCATGGACCTGATGCAGCGCCAGAAACCCAACACGACGATTCAGACGATCGCCTTCCAGCAGCCGACCCACTACGAGTGGATCCGCGCGGGACATCCGATCGACGTCTGCTATCAGATCGTAGAGAACCACTACCGGGGCTCGGTTTCGGTACAGCTCCGCATCAAGGACATCAAACCCCTGCGGAGCAAGCAATAATACGGCCGGCAACATCCGTAAAAACCGGAGCTTTCAGGCTCCGGTTTTTTACGGATCCCGCCCGACGACACCGGCGGCGGCATTCCGTCCGAACCACTCCTTCCCGCTCCCGAAACGAAAAAATCCGATACAACAAAGTCGGGTTTTAGTTTCTAATTATTAGAAAAATCACTACATTTGACACAAAATAGTAATTGTTAGACCTTTTCTACCCAATATGAGTAAACCCTTCAAGCGTTATCTCGTCACCTCGGCACTGCCCTACGCCAACGGCCCGGTACACATCGGCCACCTGGCGGGCGTCTATATCCCGTCGGACATCTACACGCGCTACCTGCGCCTGAAAGGATACGACGTGATCTCGGTCTGCGGCAGCGACGAGCACGGCGTGCCCATCACCATCAAGGCCCGCAAAGAGGGCGTCACGCCCCAGCAGATCGTCGATCGCTATCACCAGTTGATTAAATCGTCGTTCGAAGGGCTCGGCATGTCGTTCGACATCTACTCGCGCACCTCGTCGAAGACCCACGCCGCGACAGCGTCGGAGTTCTTCCGCAAGCTCTACGACGAAGGCAAATTCATCGAGCGGACCTCGGAGCAATACTACGACGAGGAAACCCAGACGTTCCTCGCCGACCGCTATATCGTGGGCACCTGCCCCCGCTGCGGCAACGACCGCGCCTACGGCGACCAATGCGAAAAATGCGGATCGACCCTTTCGCCGGACGAACTGATCAACCCGCACAGCGCCGTATCGGGTTCCGTACCCGTGAAACGCGCCACCAAGCACTGGTATCTGCCGTTGGACCAATACGAGGGTTTCCTGCGCGAATGGATCCTCGAAGGGCACAAAGAGTGGAAAACCAACGTCTATGGGCAATGCAAGAGCTGGCTCGACGGCGGTCTGCAACCGCGTGCGGTGAGCCGTGACCTGGACTGGGGCATTCCCGTACCGGTCGAAGGGGCCGAAGGCAAGGTGCTCTACGTCTGGTTCGACGCGCCGATCGGCTACATCTCGGCGACCAAGGACCTGACGCCCGACTGGGAGAAATACTGGAAGGACGAAGAGACCAAAATGGTGCACTTCATCGGCAAGGACAACATCGTCTTCCACTGCATCGTCTTCCCGGCCATGCTCAAGGCGCACGGCGGCTACATCCTGCCTGAAAACGTCCCTGCCAACGAATTTCTGAACCTCGAGGGCGAAAAGATCTCGACCTCGCGCAACTGGGCCGTCTGGCTGCACGAATACCTGGCCGACTTCCCCGGCAAGGAGGACGTGCTGCGCTACGTGCTCTGCGCGAACGCCCCCGAAACCAAGGACAACGACTTCACCTGGAAGGACTTCCAAGCCCGTAACAACAACGAGCTGGTAGCCGTGCTGGGCAACTTCGTAAACCGGGCTTTAGTCCTGACACACAAATACTTCGACGGTGCAGTGCCCGCCTGCGGCGCACTGACGGACTACGACCGCGAAACGCTTCGGGAACTCTCCGGCGCGAAGGAAGCCCTCGAAAACAACATCGAAAACTACCGGTTCCGCGAAGCCTTGAAGGAGGCGATGAACATCGCACGTCTGGGCAATAAATACCTGGCCGACACCGAACCGTGGAAACTCATCAAAACCGATCCCGAACGGGTCAAGACGATCCTGAACATCGCTTTGCAGATCACCGCAAACCTCTCGATCGCCATCGAACCGTTCATGCCCTTCTCGGCGAAGAAGATCGTCGGGATGTTGCAGGCAGGACCCTTCGGCTGGGAGAAACTGGGCAGCACCGACCTGCTCGCTGCCGGACATCGGATCGGCGAAGCCGTGCTTCTCTTCGAAAAGATCGAGGACGACGTAATCCAACGCCAGCTCGACAAGTTGGCGGCGACCAAAGCGGCGAATGCTTCGGCCGAAGCAGCACAACACGTTGAAGATCAAAAGGAAACGACGACTTTCGACGATTTTCAAAAGATGGATATCCGTGTTTCGACGATCCTCGCCGCTGAAAAAGTCGCCAAGACGAAAAAGCTGTTGAAACTGACCGTCGATACGGGCATCGACAAGCGCGAAATCGTTTCGGGCATTGCCGAATACTACACACCCGAAGAACTCGTCGGGAAACAGGTACTCGTACTGGTGAATCTGGAACCGCGCGAACTGAAGGGCATCCTCTCCCGTGGCATGATTCTGATGGCCCAGGACGCTTCGGGCAAATTAAGGCTGTTACAACCTGACGATCAGACAAATCCGGGTGCGACAGTCGGATAATAAAGATATTTCTTGAACAAAAGATACAACCTTTAATATTAAAAAACAATGGAGAACATCGATTGGGGCTCTCTCGGCTTCAACTACATGAAGACCGATTTCAATGCCCGCTATACTTGCACGGACGGCAAGTGGAGCGAAATGGAAATTACAAGCGACGAGTACATCAACATGCACATGTCGGCATCCTGCCTTCACTACGGCACGGCTCTTTTCGAGGGCTTGAAAGCCTTCCGGGGCGCTGACGGCAAAGTACGTCTGTTCCGCGTCGAAGAGAATGCAAAACGCTTGCAGTCGTCGGCAAAACGCCTCTGCCTGCCCGTACCGACGATCGATATGATCGTCAAAGCCTGCGTAGAAGTGGTTAAGCGCAACGAGCGTTTCATCCCGCCCTACGGCACCGGCGCATCGTTCTACCTGCGTCCCGTTATGTTCGGAACGACGGCAGGACTGGGTGTAAAACCCTCCAAGGATGCTTTGCTGGTGGTTTACGGCTCGCCCGTAGGCGCTTACTTCAAAGGCGGCATCAAGCCGATGAAGGTCGCAATCGACCGCGAACAGGACCGTGCTGCTCCACGTGGAACAGGCGACGTGAAGGTGGGCGGTAACTATGCAGCCAGCCTTATGTCGGGCGAGCACGGACACGAGCTCGGCTATGCGAGCATCATGTACCTCGACGCAACCGAACACAAATACATCGAAGAGTGCGGTGCAGCCAACTTCTTCGGCATCAAGAACAACACGTATATCACGCCGAAGTCGAACTCCGTACTTCCGTCGATCACTAACAAGAGCCTCCGTCAATTGGCTCAAGACCTGGGTCTGAAGGTCGAGGAGCGTCATATTCCGGTGGACGAACTCCCGACTTTCGAGGAGTGCGGCGCTTGCGGTACGGCAGCTGTCATCTCGCCGATCGGCAGCATTTACGACATGGACACGAAGCAAACCTACACCTACGGCGACGAAGTAGGCAAGGTTTCTCTGCAACTCTATACGCTTTTGCAGGACATCCAGTACGGCCGCACCGAAGACAAACACAACTGGTGCACGATCGTCATGTAATCGACGCCTGCAAAACTCAAGAAAAAAGGATGTTCCACGTGGAACATCCTTTTTTCTTACTGCATATTTTCTTTGCCACCACTTACAAACAGCCGTAAAAAAATCGGGAATAGCCGCAGCTACTCCCGATATAAAAGATAGAAAAATACAATCGCACAATTTATCGACCGATCTTAATCCGCATTGATAAACGACAAATACATCCAAAAACGATTGTCAAATTTGGGAACATAGCGGTTAAACTGCATTACCCGATACTTTACCGACCGAATTTCACCAGCAACACATTCACATCCGCCGGAGAAACTCCGGGAATACGGGAAGCCTGCCCTATCGTCGCAGGTCGGATTCGGGTGAGTTTCTGCCGGGCTTCGATCGTCAGGGCATTCATCGAATGGAAATCGAAATCGGCCGGGATACGGATATTCTCCAGGCGATGCAATTTGTCGGCAATGAATTTCTCCCGTTCGATATACCCCTTGTACTTGATTTGGATCTCGGCTTCCTCGACGACCTCGGCATCCATCTCCTGCTCGCGCAGAAAATCGCCGAGCTTCGGTAAAACACCCGAGAGCAGATCGAAGGTCACATTGTTACGCATCAACAAGTCGTGCAGTTTCCGACCTTGCGAAATCGCGTCGCAACCGAGCGATTTCAAACAGTCGTTAATTTCGTCCGGTTTGACACTCAGTCCGCGAGCGAATGCTACGAGCGATTCTACGAGTCGATTTTTTTTGCAGAAACTATCGTACCTTTTTTGCGAAATCAGCCCGATTTTATATCCGATCGGAGTCAATCGAATGTCGGCATTATCCTGCCGCAAGAGAATCCGATACTCGGCACGCGAAGTGAACATACGATAAGGCTCATCGACACCTTTTGTCACCAAATCGTCGATCAAAACCCCTATATAGGCTTCGTCCCGCCCCAATGTAAACGGAGCACCTCCGTGACAATTGATATGAGCGTTTATTCCGGCGATAAGCCCCTGTCCTCCGGCCTCTTCATACCCCGTTGTACCATTGATTTGTCCCGCAAAGAAAAGATTGGAAATCTGTTTAGTTTCCAAATTATGATTTAATTGTGTCGGGTCGAAATAATCATATTCGATCGCATAACCCGGACGATATATGCGCACATCTCGCAATGCCGGAATTTCTTGCAAAGCCTTTATCTGAATATCCAAAGGCAACGACGAAGAAAAACCGTTCAAATAATATTCCTGCGTAGTCTCCCCTTCTGGTTCAAGAAACAACTGGTGTTCTGTTTTATCGGGAAATGTCACTATTTTTGTCTCTATACTGGGACAATAGCGAGGTCCGATACTTTGTATCTGACCGTTATACAAAGGCGAATCGGGCAGACCTGCACGCAATATATCGTGTACTTGCTCATTCGTATAAATAGTCCAACAACTACGTTGTTTCAACGGACGAGGCTGGAAATCGAGGAAAGAAAACTTGTGAAAATCGTCCTCTCCCCTCTGCTCGGTCGCCTCCTCGAAATGAATACTCCGGCCATCGATTCGAACCGGTGTTCCCGTTTTCATGCGTCCGGCGGTAAAACCCAGCTCCACGAACTGCTCGGTAATACCGTGCGATGCCGGCTCAGAGATACGCCCCCCTTGCAGTCGGGTACGACCGATATGCATCAAACCGTTCATAAAAGTACCGGTCGTCAACACCACACATTTCGCCGTAAACGTCACGTTCATATCTGTCACCACGCCCGTCACGTGCCTGTCTTTCACAAGAACCTGATTAACAGAGTCTTGCCATATATATAGATTCTCCGTATTTTCCAAAATAGAACGCCAAGTAGCAATAAACTTGGTTCGGTCGCTCTGTGAACGAGGACTCCACATGGCCGGACCTTTCGAGCGGTTCAGCATTCTGAATTGTATCGCCGTCTCATCGGTCACAATCCCCATGAATCCGCCCAAAGCATCAATCTCACGAACAATCTGCCCTTTGGCGATACCACCAACCGCAGGATTACAGCTCATCTGAGCTATTTTATTCATATCCATAGTAATAAGCAGGGTTTTCGAACCAAGATTGGCCGAAGCGCACGCCGCTTCACACCCGGCATGCCCTGCACCCACCACTATCACATCGTAATTAAAATCCATCGTATCTTATTTCTCCATGACTTTTATCGGGAAAGAACCCTCCCCCGCTACATAGAAATCAGAAATATATTCAATCACCTCAGCTTCAAAGCCTCGTTCTCATGACGAGTCATTATCTCACGCTCACCCGGGCCTTTATCGTTGATACCGCACAAATGCAAAACACCGTGTATGATAATCCGATGAAGCTCTTCGTCATAATCGGTTCCGAACTGTTCCGCATTGGAACGGACAGTATCCACGCTGATAAATATATCACCGCTTATTTTATCGCCTTCGGTATAGTCAAACGTAATCACATCGGTATAATAGTCATGCTGCAAATAAGCCTTATTCACTTCGAGAATCTTCTCATCAGAACAAAAGATATAGGCTATATCACCGCATTTCTTCCCATACCCCGAAGCGACACGACGTATCCAATCGGTCGTTTCTCTCTTTTTTATCGCCGGCATCTTGACGTCTTCGGCAAAATAACTCACAGCCATGACTTTATCTCTTTTATCTTATAAAACACTCGCAATGCGCAGCTACGGAGGCCGCATCCTCGGTTCGCTCGATTATACCGAGGTACGAACCCATTTCCGCATACTCTGCAAAGATAGTGCAATTCTGCGAATAAGAATTACTTGAAGAAGAAATAAGAAACCGTAATAGCCGAAATAGCCCCTATCACATCGGCCAGCAAAGCGTAGCCGACCGCATAGCGGGTCTTACGCACCCCTACGCTACCGAAATAGACCGCCAAGATATAAAATGTCGTGTCGGTCGATCCTTGCACGGTACAAGCTACCCTACCCACAAAGGAGTCTACACCATAAGCCGACATCGCATCGACCATCATACCTCGCGAACCGCTACCGCTCAACGACTTCATCAAAGCCGTAGGCAATGCTCCCACAAATTCGGTATCTATTCCCAACCAACCGAAAACCGTAGCAAAACCCTCGACAATATAATCCATCGCTCCCGATGCCCGGAATATCCCGATAGCCACGAGAATAGCCACTAAATAGGGTATGATCATAACCGCCGTCTTAAAACCCTCTTTCGCGCCCTCTATAAAAGCATCATAAACATTGATTCGCTTGACAAATCCCGCCACGATAAAAATTACGATAATCGTAAACAGAATACTGTTGGCTGCAAAAGCCGAATAAGACGAAATCTTCTCTTCCGGCAAAGAGGAGAAATAATAAAACACCCCGCCCACAAAAGCGGTAAGCCCCAATCCCCATAGCAGAATTACTCGATCGAATATATTGATTCGCTGTTTGATACACAATGCCAAAAGCCCCACGAACGTCGCCATGAACGTGGCGATTAAAATGGGCAAGAAAACGTCCGAAGGATTGGCAGCCCCCATCTGTGCCCGATAAGTCATCACCCCGATAGGAATCAAGGTCAACCCCGAAGCGTTCAAAACCAAGAACATCAACATGGCATCGGTCGCCGTGTCCTTCTTGGGATTCAACTCTTGCAACTCTCTCATCGCCTTCAATCCCAATGGAGTAGCAGCATTATCCAACCCCAACATATTGGCAGAAACATTCATGAACATCGACCCCAAAGCCGGATGCCCTTTGGGAACTCCCGGGAAAAGTCGGGAAAACAACGGACTAATCCAACGCGACAAAACAGCGACTACCCCACCCCGCTCCCCTATTTTCATAAGTCCGAGCCACAACGTAAGAACACCTGTCAAACCCAAAGAAATATCGAATGCGCTACGAGCCGAGGAAAACGAAGCATTCATAATATAGGTCCATATTTCCGTATTTCCATATACGAAAGTCTGTACCACCGCCACCACAAAGGCTATAACGAAAAATGCGATCCAAATGTAATTGAGAACCATGCCGAGACTGTTTTCAAATTATATTTCTAAAAAACGAACATAGCACAAACCCTGAGTAAAAACAAATTTACTTGACGATGACAACACGTAATCTATGTTTCGCAGCTTCACTACAAAAATAGTTATTTTAAGCAAATCCACTCTTTTTCTTTCCCCAAAAAAGGATTTACACCCAACCCAAAGAACCGACAATT
>OLWY01000473.1_pt1 | contig 21327 bp, 16 predicted proteins | sample 1644171 | NCBI WGS metagenome assembly OLWY01 (sample SAMEA103958150, study PRJEB25191) | human gut metagenome | biome: human-associated habitat [ENVO:00009003]; feature: intestine environment [ENVO:2100002]; material: feces | place: Germany | collected 2013/2015 | reverse complement strand
ATCTGGCCGGAGACATCAATATCTTATCAAACGTTACCTTGTCTTGGGCCGCATCCACGACACCTTGGATATCCTCGAAAGGATCGACGTTGTTCTTATTGGTATCCGTCCAGTCAAGGGTAACGCTAGCGATATTCTCGGGCGGCATCTTGTAATCAATAATACCACGTACCCCTCCTTCAGGGTTATTATTGGCATTAAAGGTAAATACCCCCTTGTTGGACAAGGCACCCAAGAAAATAATATCTAGCTTAGATTGCACGGATTTGACAACGGTAGACACGTTATTCCACATCAGATTAATGAGCTGCTGTGTCTTCTGGTCATCCGTCAACATCCTAGAGTCTAGGATCTGCAAGACCTTGCGATACTCCTCGATCGGCATTGAGTAACTCATCTGGTGGGTAAGGACCTTTTGCTTCAAGGTCTCAAGCCCCTCCGTACCCAAGATCGGTTCCTTTCCCTTGGAATCAAGGGTAGCCGCCGCAACGCTCAAGTTATATTGCCCGATCAGCTCCTCAAAATTAAGGCCGATAGTCGGGACATCCCAATCAAGATAACGCTCGTAGATATTCTGGTCAAACAAGCGCTTGCGAAGCTCCGTGGCAGCGTCAATACGAATCTGAACCTCTTTTGTCAGTTCGCCAAAAATAGAACTATAAACATCCATCGTTCACCTCCTTACTGTCTAATATACTTAATAGTGGGATTATTCTTCATGCTGAATCCCGTCAACCATGAGGAAGGGACTGGATAAGCCACATCCTTAAGGATAAGGACCTCATATCCCGCCGATACCGTCTGGAAAGACATATTCTTCGTATAGACAAACGTTGTCTCAACCACAGCGTCAGGCTCATCCGTTCCCACGGCAAGAATCGCCCCTTCTGTAGCAGACTCTACAGCGGCAGCCAATGTAACCACGTCATAATCAGAGTTGCTTGAATCTACGGAACTCACGTTCTGCCCACCAATAGAATCTCCCTTGGCGACAAAGCTATCTTTCCCTATACGTGGCTTAGTGGTCGTTCCTCCGGCTAATACCTTAACGGCCTTACAGATCTTGCACTCCATGCGATCAAAGTCCAGCTTGATAGGAGTGCCTTTTCGCACGATTGTCCCTTCCGCCAACTCAGTGGTTAATTTGAAATCTCCGGGAAGGGGAGAGCATTCCCCGCGCCAAAAGACGGGGAACGATCCTTTAATCTTTGTTTTGTTAAATTCGATACCCATAATCTTTTACTTTAATTAGCGTCCGGCAATGATTTGGCCCAATCCTTAGCGAGCTCCTTGCTCTTTTCCTTGGACGTAGAGACAGAGAACGCCGAACCTTTTTCCTCTAATCCCTTTGCGACCTCATTTTGTCTCACCTTGGACAGATAAGTATCAATCGCATTATCGTCCATATCGTCCGTTATAGCGAAGCCCTCCTCTATCCGTTCCTTTGAGATCTTAAGGCTCTTGGCCTTGTCAAGGATCAGATTGTGTCTTTCAGCACGTGCTTTCTCCTCCTTAGCTTTATCATTCTCGGAGGTCAAGAGCCGGATTTTCTCGTCCTGCTCCTCACGATACTTCTTGAACCAATCCGGCTCCTCGTTTTTATCTGGTTGCTGTTGCTGGCCGCCCCCCTTGCCTCTCAACTCCTCTAATTCCTTCTTGTAATTTGCGCATTCGGTTCGCACCTTATCCAAGGAACTCTGGTAAGATTTCAACATTGATTCTTGCCCTGCTACCGCAGTTTCAAGATTATCGTCCGTAATCAGGCCAGTGGACCCCAATGATTCTGCCACGGACCTCAAAACATCCTCCGTTAACCCAAGATTTGAGTACTTCTGTTTTAACTGCTGGAAAATCTTCTCTTTCATGCTATCACTTTTATTTTTCGCATAAAAGTATTGATACATAAGCTTGTAATAAAATAAAAACAGGCTATATACATGACAATAGACCGATTGTCACAAAAACAATAATATTAAACCATTCGTGCCTATTGCTTGATAGGCTGCGCATGCGCCGGTACATCCTTTAAATCGAACGGTCCGGGTGTCATAGCTTGTATGCAGAGATACAATACGCCATCCTGCGTGTAGTACTTGTTGAATTCAAGCGCCATATTTTGTGTATATGGAATAGGATCTTCCATAGTGCCGGCGTGTCCTTCCGCGTCTACTCTTTTCCACAGGCTTAGGGTCGCCGTACCCGGCTTCCAGTTATCTTGCGTGATATGGTCTTTGATACATTCCCACAGGATGTCCTCGACCCGGTATCGCTCACCGGCTTTGACATTTATCCCGGCTTCCCATTCCGGGTATCGATCCTTGACCTGTAAGGCTTCCGACGGGGTAAGGTTATACGTGTTTATCTCCTCGGTAGCCTCCTTGTCCAGTTCGTCCAATGCCAACAACCTGCTGAGTTGCCTATTGATTACGGGCTGCTCTTCTTCCGGATAAGTCCATTCGTCGCTATTCAATAGCTCTATGAAAGACGGGTCGTCGAAATTATAGCGATGGAAGTCCTCCTCGGCAAAGGGAGATAGATACTCCTCATGCAAGACTACCTTGCTTTGATCCACACTCGTTCTCATTTCGGGCAATATCTCGATTCCGTGAGATTTAGCCCATAATAAATCCACTATAGCGTACCTCATATCATTTTGCTTTTAATGTTTGTAAATAATCATATGCTTTGATACAGTCGTCTTTGGATAGGATATGGTTGTAAATGGCTAAATTCTTTAAGGCGATTTTAGTAAAGTGGTTTCCATTACTACCAATCATTAAGTACTTATTACTACTTGCGATAGGTTGTTCTTCACTAACTAGCATTTCAGACCAATCATCATAATATACACGTCCATCTGAGCAAATAGCCTTTAAAGATTTAGTATTTAAAATTTGTCCTTTACTTGTGCTATTTATGTATATTATCAATCCATTATCTTTATTAAACACAAATAAAGAAGAAGGTTTTACGATACCCGCAGACCCCATCTCGTCAGCCACCAGCTTCCACTCACCAACAATCGTAAATTCCTTATCCATTACAAAATCCGACGAAACAACCTTATCATCCACCCCATCAGTAATCAGATAGCCCGCATATTCACCTTCTTGATTATACCCGCTACCTTCCGCAAACCCAAAATTGGTCAGCTTAAGATCATTACCATTGCCTGTAACATTGGCGATAATATCACGATTACTATCCTCGTTGGTCTTGCCGGTCACTGTCCATGCTTGGTCGGGGAAGAGCCAAGGGCGCTGGGAATCATCGCCGGAACCGCCACGCCCTCCAATCCCCAGCTTTATCCCTCGCAAGTCTATGCCCGAGAGATCGATCTTGGATAAGTTGATGTCGCTTAGAGCTATCATTGCAGTACAGATATTTTAGAGATTTCCATTGTCGACACGATCCTTACTATCTGTCCAGATTTACCTACTACCCCATTCTCATACAGCTTGACATTTCGAGCTAGATAAGCTGCAACTACCCAATTATCACCAGTAATACTTCTCTCTAAGACAATATTACCATTATCTTTAAGTTCTACATGTAGAACTATATCGCTTGATTCGAGCGATATAGAATCCGATATATACTTATCTCCTTCCTTTCGGGACATTACATCCTTTACCATAATATTTAAAATTCAATTTTGTGAATAAATATGCCTTTATATACCATTTAACAGTATTTTTTATTTAAATAATTCCGTAAGACCTTTAATTTCGATTGGAATCATCCGGGCTTTTGGAATTTTCAATCTTCTCTTTTCTATTATCTTGCGTCTTTTCCCGCTTCTCCTCTAATATCCGTCGAATCTCCTCCTCCGGCTTATCAGTCAAGGACAGCATATCTACCGCCGTTTGAAGGGACACCAATCCTGACTCATAGAGTTTCGCTATCATATCTATTCTCTTATCCTTATCCTCGGCGAAAGGCTCGGAGAACTCATGTTGCAGGTCGAGCCTGCTTAACTCCTCTCTCATGCCGATATGAGTGACGTTCATCATGATAGCCAATATAAGATTCTTCTCACGGTCTATTAATATATCATATATCTCTTTCAAGTTATCCCTTTTCATGTATCCAAGGGCCAAGGCCCTTTTCAATGCCTCCCCGGATAATGTCCCAAGCCCCTTCATGTTCTCATAACTGAAATCCGGGGTGAACGTATCGAATAGTATGCTTGATGACAGGTCTTTTTTCTCCGCCTCTTTCATCGTGGAATAATCGGGCGGAACTAGGTACTCGGCAGCGCTTTTGTCCTTATCGGACATGGTAATAACCTCCCCTACCATATTAGATCCTCCCCCTACTATGCTCTGAATGACATCAGCGGTTAATTTCAATTTTGGATCGGAGAAATAATTATTGGAATCCGCCGCCTTGCTATCAACCGCTTCCTCTCTGTCTATACGCTTTTGCACCCCATACCATGCCTTGTTTTGACGATAGTAGATAACATTTATTTTACCCGAAGGATTAGGCAATGGCGTAACATCCCATCCGATATCCGCTCTCTTGCATCTATAGATGTATTCCGGGGTCTCTATATCAAAATGCTCTACGGACTTATCGCCCTCAAGTAGCGTATATCCATAACCAAAAGCTATCATGTTATCCCATTGATCAAATAAAGGCCGCAATGTATATCCTTTTGACTTGGATATAACCTTAACCTTTACTTGGGGCATGCCATTTTCCCTGTATATATGATAAACCTTAGCGCTCTCCGTCTCCGCACCGGCCAAACGCTTGGCTTCCCGGATTGTCGTGTTGAATCGAGTATCACGGAGAAAATCACCGAATGCCCTGAAAGCCTTATCCGTATCATCCGATACAGCTTTCCACAAGATAGGCTGCCCGAGGAGAAAAAACAACTCGACCTCATTTATATACGCTTGCCTTCCTCTTGGCAATTTCTCCGTAATATACGGTTCTTGATTTTTCCTGTGCTTATTAGGACGTTTATTAACCTCATGGGATTCCGGGTTATACTCCAAGATCGCTTGGGAAACATCCCTGTCCCGGCATTGCATCATTGACATGGCCCGGCTTATATCCCTATCCTTGATAAGGCTGACAAAGTCCCTCTCCACTCCAAACGAGTTCAATATCTTGTTTTGGAAGACCTGAAATATAGCGTCTATGTAATTCATGTTAAAATCCTAACTCCTCCTTCGAGTACAGTCTTGTTGTTAATACTTTTCCTAGAAGCTTGCCTATCGTCCAATAACGTGCCCCATCGATAAGATGGTTATACCCGTCAATAGGCTCATTGATAAATTTACCGTCCTTGTTTTGGGCGTATACATAGTTCCTAAGCTCTTTTATCAAGTTTAAAGATCTCTTGGTGACACAAATCTTATACTCCATCATCTTGATAATACCTCCCATAACAGATCCCTTGTACTTGTCCGCAGGGTATATGATTATCCCCGCATTTGATATTTCTTGTATAAGCCTTGGATCGGCGCTGTCAGCGTAAACCACCAAGCCAAGGTCTTTCAATACCTTAATAATCTCCTTGGTTAACGTATGGGTACGGTAACATTTCTCGTCAAGATATAACCTATCATCAACCAATCCGCATCTAACTATAGCGGTAGGGTCATAGCTATATCCAAAGTCAAGCCCTAACGCCACATGCTTGGCATAGGTTTCAATCCACGCACCCACACGGGGTGCGACTGGGCGAAGTGTGGTTTTGTTGGCTGGGTCGGCACGGGTACGATCGGAAACGCTCCTATCGTAGACTGGAATAAATGGAAGTTCAACTACGGCGTAGGCTTACGTATCCAAATGCAACCCGGCAAGAACTTCCGCCTAGACGTAGGCAAAGACCCGAACCAAAAAGGGATGGCGGTTTATATGAATATGACGGAAGCCTTCTAAAACCAGAAGGCTCCCGTCTACGATTTATGGAAGTATAACCTTGCGTTAAAATTATCGTTTAAAAGCCGGAAATATCTTAATATCGATTTTTTTCACTAAGTTTGCGTCGTCGAAGGGGTGCCATACTATATGGGCTGAGATCATACCCTTACTACTTGATGCGGGTAATGCCGCCGTAAGAAAAACGAATGTTAGATGGATAAAAATGAAATGTACCGTTATCCGGTAGCTTTAACGATCGCTGGCTCTGATAGTGGCGGTGGTGCCGGAATACAAGCGGATATTAAGACTTTTTCCTCGCTGGGTGTTTTTGGAGCCTCGGCGATAACGGCTATAACCGCTCAAAACACACAGGGGGTGCGAGGGATCCAAGCGATCTCTCCCGAGATTTTGAGAGGACAAATCGAAGCTATTCTTGAGGACTTCATCGTAGATGCCATAAAAATAGGGATGCTACATAACAAGGATGCCGTAAAGGTTGTATCTGAGACTTTACCTTCCTTCCGACGAACTTCTATCATTTTAGATCCGGTGATGATATCCACGAGCGGAAGTAAATTATTGGAGGATGACGCCATCCGAACCATCATTGATGAGTTGTTCCCTAAAGCGACACTGCTTACTCCGAATATTCCCGAGACGGAATATCTTTCCGGTATAAAAATCAATAACGAGGCGGATATCTTATGTGCCGCCCGGAAATTGCAGGAAAAAGGATGTAACGCTATATTGATCAAAGGGGGGCATATTCCCGGAGTAGAAACGGTGGATCGGTTATTTATCAATGAGAATAATCCGATTTGTCTGGCCTCGCCAACAGTGGAGACCTTCAATACCCATGGAACGGGCTGTACGCTATCGTCCGCCATCGCCGCTTATATGGCACTCGGCCATTCATTGGTGGAAGCCGTACGATTAGCCAAGGAATATATGAATAACGCGCTCGTTCACGGGGCAAATGTATGCATGGGAAAAGGGCACGGACCTGTAAACCACTTCTTCTCACCCTCTGCCCTTCATAAAATCCGATGGAATCATGAATAAGCTGGTCGTAATTACTACACCTTATTTTTTCGCAGATGAAGCTTCTTTGATCGAACTTCTATTCGCGGAAGGAATGTCTCGTTTACATCTACGTAAACCGGATTGTAAACGTGATGAATTGGAGGGCTTATTGGATAAGATCTCTCCGGCTTATTACGACAGGATCGTTCTTCATGATTGGTTTACCTTGGCAGAAGAAAGGGCTTTAGGAGGAATCCATTTGAACAAGAGGAACCCGGAAGCTCCACCTTTATATAAAGGTAGTATAAGTCGTTCTTGCCATAGTCTGGAAGAGATTATCGAGTATAAACCGGTATGCGACTATGTGTTCCTTAGCCCGATCTTTCAGAGTATATCCAAAGAAGGATATGGTAGCGGATTCTCCTTAGATGGATTGCGAAATGCGAAGGGCATCATCGATGATAAGGTGATTGCCTTGGGAGGAATCTGCCCGCGGACAATAACGAAATTAAAAGATATCCCCTTCGGCGGTGTCGCCGTTCTCGGGGCCCTTTGGGGAAACGATCCCTCCCTTCTTGTTGCGGATCAACTCATAAAACAATTCAAACGATTACAAGTATGGCCTTAAATTATTATTTCGGATATGATGAGAATGGAAGAGTCGGTCGGAGAACAACCGGATTACGCCCCCCTTTTGGTGGAAACAATCGCTTGATGTTTATAACGCATCGTACGCCTAAATATACGGAATGCGACGAGGTAAGCATGGCAATCCAAGGAGGGTGCTCATGGATACAGTTGCGCATGAAGGATGGGATTTATGAGGATACCGTACGTACATGTGCAACTATCTGCGCGGAAGAATGTGAGCGAATCGTGGATTTCTGCGTAAACGATGATCTGGAGGCTGCCGTGACATGTGGCGCTACGGCTTGTCATCTGGGTAAGAATGATATGCCCTTGGATATCGCTTGGGAAGTACTGAGAGACAAGTTAGATTCCAATGCCATCTTCTATATCGGGGCTACGGCGAATACTTTTGAGGATATCCGGCTGGCCGTAGAACGAGGCGCCTCGTATATCGGACTAGGGCCGTATCGCTTTACGGGTACCAAGAAGAATTTGAGTCCCATCTTAGGCTTGGATGGTTATCGTAAAATAATCGCTCAATGCAAGGAGGCTGGCATCGATATTCCTATCTTTGCGATAGGTGGTATTACGCTGGAAGACGTAGGCCCTTTGATGGAGACGGGTATAACCGGAATCGCTGTTTCGGGCGCGATTATCAATGCCCCCGATCCCGTGGAGGAAACCCGCCGGTTTATAGAGGAAATCAATAAGTACTAAACTAAATACATATGGCTACTAAAAAGAATATGCGTATTTCCTATCCGTCCTCGGAAAAGATTTATGTCCCGGGCGAGATCAATAAGATCAAGGTTGGTATGCGTAAGATTAAATTGTTGGACACGGTAACCTTGGATGAGCATGGAGAGCGAATCTTCAAGAAGAACAATCCGGTAATCGTTTACGATACGAGCGGCCCGTATTCCGACCCCAAGATATCGATTGATATCGCTAAAGGACTTCCTCGTATACGTGAGGAGTGGTACGGCAAGCGTAAGGATGTGGTTCAATTGCCGGAATTGACTTCCGCTTATGGCCGTGAGCGATTGGCGGACGCGAGTCTGGATTCCCTGCGTTTCCCCAAGCGATACTTGCCTTTACGGGCTAAAGAGGGTAAGAATATCACCCAGATGTATTACGCGAAGAAGCGTATTATCACTCCGGAAATGGAGTACGTGGCGATTCGTGAGAACCAGCAGATCGAGGCTTTGGGACTGAAGTCGTATATCACGCCGGAGTTCGTCCGCAAGGAAATCGCCGCCGGTCGCGCGATCATCCCGGCGAATATCAATCACCCGGAAGCCGAGCCGATGATTATCGGTAAGAAGTTCTTGGTAAAGATCAATACCAATATCGGTAACTCCGCTCTTTCCTCCGGTATCGACGAGGAGATCGAGAAGGCGATATGGAGTTGTAAATGGGGCGGCGACACGTTGATGGATCTCTCTACCGGCGATCATATCCATGAGACGCGCGAGTGGATTATCCGTAACTGTCCGGTTCCGATGGGTACGGTTCCTATTTATCAAGCCTTGGAGAAGGTGAATGGCAGGGTAGAGGATCTTTCTTGGGAGATCTATCGGGATACGTTGGTCGAGCAGGCGGAACAGGGCGTGGATTATTTCACGATCCACGCAGGTTTGTTGCGCAAGCATGTGGAGCTGACGGCGACTCGCCTGACGGGGATCGTATCCAGAGGCGGATCGATCATGGCCAAATGGATGCAGCTTCATGACGAGGAAAACTTCCTGTACACACATTTCGCCGAAATCTGCGAGATACTAAAGGCATATGACGTGGCGGTCTCTATCGGAGACGGGCTTCGTCCCGGTTCTATCTATGACGCGAACGACGCGGCACAATTCGCCGAGCTTCACACGATGGGAGAACTGACGAAAATAGCTTGGGAGCAGTTCGTACAAGTGATTATCGAAGGCCCGGGCCATGTTCCTATGAATAAGATTCATGAGAATATGAAGGAACAACAGTATGCCTGTCATGGAGCGCCGTTCTATACGCTGGGTCCGTTGACGACCGATATCGCTCCCGGATACGATCATATCACGTCGGCTATCGGTGGCGCGCAAATCGCTTGGCATGGGACGGCCATGATCTGCTACGTTACGCCGAAGGAGCATTTGGGATTGCCGAATAAGGAAGACGTGCGTAATGGGGTGGTCGCTTATAAGATAGCGGCGCATGCCGCTGACTTGGCGAAAGGGCATCCCGGCGCTCAAGTACGTGATAACGCGTTGAGCAAGGCACGTTTTGATTTCCGCTGGAAAGACCAGTTCAATTTGTCCTTGGACCCGGAAAGGGCTTTACAGTATTATAAGGAGAGTGCTGTTACGGATGGAGAGTACTGTACGATGTGCGGTCCTAATTTCTGCGCTATGCGGTTAAGTAAGGATTTGCAAGGTTGTAAATAAAATACTGTTTTGAGGGGATGAGACGGGGCATGCCCCGTCTCTACAATTGAGTGATTTGTTTTCCGCATTCGTAGCCTTCCTCATATAGTTCTTCCAGTTTCTTTGTGTCGCTTCCGGTACGGCCGACTTTAATCGGGCTTTGCGGACGGATGACGAAAGCTTTTCCTTCGGCCTCCAGTTGGTCTATGTAATCCAAGACCTCGTTGTACCGCCGGTATCGTAGTCGCAACTGTTCCCGGATCGCCGGGTATTTGTTATAAATAAAGCCGGGAAGGTAAAAATCTTTCTCTTCTTTCCGATAGCCTTTGTTACGGGTAAGGATGATGACGTTCTTGGAGAAGCCGTCGGCGATAGCCCGTCGGATAGGGATGGCATCGCATACGCCTCCGTCGACCATCGGTATCCCGTCTACATACGTAATTGGACAGAGGATCGGTAAGGTGCAAGATGCTTTACAGATATCCACCAAACGTTTCTTATCTTTCTTCTCCTCGAAATATTCCGCTTTACCCGTCAAGCAATTGCTCGTGACCATAACGAACCGATCCTTGGACTTGAAATAGGTATCGTAATCCAACGGATAATACAAATCCGGATAGACATAAAACAAGAAATTCAGATCGATATATCCCCTTCCCCGTAAGAAATGACGAAGACCTATGTAATTATATTTCTTCAATAGGTCGATATTGCTAAAACGAGAGCGTCCCCGCTGGCGGGAAGCATACGAGATTCCGTTACTCGCGCCCGCCGATACTCCGATCGTATAAGGAAACCAAATATCATGATCCATAAAATAATCCAATACTCCCACCGTAAATATGGCACGCATTCCGCCACCTTCCAACACCAAACCTGTCTGACTATTTATTTCCATATATATACCTCTGAATTAAAAAAGCCATTGCTGGGTTCCCACCAAGCAATGGCCACAAAAATATAATAAATCAGCGATAAATAATAGTTCCTTTTTAGAATTTACTTGGTCACTTCGTTCACTAAGGGACGGCCTTCCTCGAAATCCTTGATGTTCCGCAAGGTAGTATCGGCGATATTATGCAGAGCCTCTTTCGTGAAAAACGCCTGATGGGAAGTAACGATCACATTGTTGAACGAGAGTAGACGGGCCAAGACATCATCATCGATAATCTTATCCGATTTATCCTCGTAGAAATAGTCTCCTTCCTCCTCGTAGACATCCAATCCAGCGGCGGATACTTTCTTGGTCTTCAATCCCTCGATCAAGGCGTTGGTATGGATCAGTAACCCGCGTCCCGTATTGATAATCATTACGCCGTCTTTCATCTTGGCGATCGAATCGTCGTTGATCAGATAACGAGTCTGGTCAGTCAACGGGCAATGCAAGGAAATGATATCGGACTCTTTGTATAACTCGTCTAAAGAGACATAGGTGATCCCTTCCTCCTTGGCGAATTTCTCATCCGGATACAGGTCGTTTGCCAATACACGCATCCCCAATCCTTTTAAGATATGAATCAATATCTTGGCGATCTTTCCGGTACCGATAATACCGGCGGTCTTGCCATGCATATCAAATCCCATCAAGCCATTCAAGGAGAAGTTGCCATCTCTCGTACGCCAGTATGCCCGGTGTATCTTACGGTTTAACGATAACATCAAGGCCAACGTATATTCAGCGACCGCATAGGGTGAGTAGGCCGGCACGCGTACGACCGGTAATTTCCTTCTGGCGGCATTCAAATCCACATTATTAAAACCGGCGCAACGAAGCGCCAACAGTTTCACGCCATTGGCAACCAAAGCGTCTATTACGGCGGCATCAGCCGTGTCGTTCACGAAAATACATACAGCGTCTACCCCTTGGGTTAAGACGACATTATTGATATTCAAATGTCCTTTATAGTAACGAATATCGAACTCATACCGCTCATTGATCTTATCGAAAGAAGCGATGTCGTAGGGTTTAGCACCAAAAAACGCAATCTTATACGCCATATAACTTTAGTTTTTTAATATAACTAAATTAAGCCCTTGATTGTTTATCGAAAAAGAAATCCATTCGTTTAATTATAGTACTTTTGTCCGCTGGGTAACAATATAGATGAGCATGAATCAATCCCATAAAAGATCTTTTATAGCAGTTCTTATTTTTATTGGCTTTCTCTTGTTTATGGCATTTTGGGGCATCGACCTGATCTTAGGGGCGTATGCGGGACATAAATTGAGTAAACTTGCCGAAAGGCATCATCTTGACATACGCTATGATAAGATCCGGTTGATAGGGCTGAGTACCGTACGTATGGAGGGATTGACCGTTATCCCGATTGATGCTGATACGTTGATACATGCGGACAGGCTTCAAGCGAAACTGGAGCTTGGCAGATTATTGCTACTTACCCCTGCCATAGAGAGTGTACAAGCGGATAATTTGCATATTCATTTTATTAAGAAGGGAGAGAGAGCTAATTTTGATTTCCTTTATAAACCATCGAATCACCTAGGTGAGCCAGAGGAAACAGCTGTAGATGATAAGGAACAGGATTACGCACGCAAGGCTGAACGCTCCCTTAGTCTCCTTTTCAATTTATTGCCCGGAAATGCCTTGGTACATGATTTATGTGTTTCTTATAGTAATAAAGGAGATGAACTAATACTAGAGATACCCGAACTCAATCTTACTAACAATCAATTCTCTACGCATATAAACAGCACGGAGAACGGAGTTCGCAGCGAATGGATTTGCGAAGGCTCTCTCTCTGATAAGGAGCGACTCGTGAAAGCCCGTCTCTACGCCGACGAGCATACGAAGATTCCTCTTCCTTTTCTGGAATATCGTTGGGGGGCATCGGTACGTTTCGACACCTTGGCCTTCGAGCTTAAGGGACCTAAAATAGAAGAAGACATACAATCCTTACTCGGAAGCGCCTATGTGAGCGGGCTTACCATCCACCAAGAGCGTATATCTCCGGACACGGTCTTACTGGATAAAGGCTCTATACACTTCCGGACAAACATCGGTAAGAACTATATCGAATTAGATAGCGTCAGTGATATCCGGTTTAATCATCTGGATTTCCATCCTTATCTGAAGATCGTTAAAGATACCAGTTGGCAAATCACGGCCTCTGTGAATAAAAGAAATTTCCCTGCGGATCAACTGTTCTCCTCCCTGCCTAAAGGCTTATTCTACAATCTGGAAGGCCTGAGAACAGAAGGTACCCTCTCCTATCATTTCCGATTGGATTTGGATTTCGGACAGGTAGACAGCTTGATCTTGGAGTCTACCTTGAAAGCGAAGGACTTCCAGATCCTTGCCTATGGGAATACGGATTTGCGGAAGATGAATGAGCCATTTGAATATACTGTCTATGAGCAAGGCGAGCCGGTACGCTCTTTCGAGATCGGTCCGGCGAATCCCTCTTTCCGCCCGTTCAACGCCGTATCCCGTTATCTTCCTTTAGTGATCATGCAGAGTGAGGATGCCGGCTTCTTTTATCACAACGGTTTTATTCCAAGCGCTATCCGGGAATCGTTGATACAGGATATCAAGGAACGACGTTTCGCCCGTGGCGGCAGTACGCTTAGCATGCAATTGGTGAAGAATGTATTCTTGAGCCGTAACAAGACGATCGCCCGCAAGCTGGAGGAAATGTTAATCGTATGGCTGATCGAGAGCGATCATCTGACCTCTAAAGAGCGGATGTTTGAGGTTTATCTGAACATCGCCGAATGGGGCCCCATGATTTATGGAGCCGCCGAGGCCTCACGTTATTATTTCGCGAAGGAACCTTCCCAGTTAAACCTTGCCGAGTGCATTTTTATGGCCAGCATTATCCCCAAGCCCAAACAGGTCCGCTATTGCTTCGACGGGTTGCGGTTGAAGCCGTATTATGAGGATTTTTACAGGGTAATACTGGATCGCTTGGTAGATCGCGGACTTATATCTTCGGAAGAGGCGGTAGGGGTAACGCCGGAGTCTGTCGAAATAACAGGTCCGGCTAAGGAATACCTGACGGCTACCCAAAGTCGATCTCCACGCTCGTCCCAACCCCTAGATCAGAAATAATATTCACCTTTGCCCCATAGGTGCTCAATATGCGTAGCGAGAGGCTTAGCCCGACACCATGCCCGGCGTATTCCCGGGTATTGCTCGCCCTGTAAAAGGGTTGGAAGATTCGTTTCAATTCCTCGGGAGGAATGCCGATACCTCGGTCGGATATGGTCAAGACACTGCCTCGAAGCCGCATCTCTACCGATTTATCGTCCGAATACTTACAGGCGTTGCTCAAGATATTCTTGATCGCTATCTTCAATAAATAGGGATTGGCACTGATCATATAAGAGAAATTATCCGGGGAGAACGAGATCCGGGCCGAGGAGAACTGCATCAAGAAGTCCGCTAGGAAGATCGTCTCCATCGCGCTTTTCTGGATCTCCTTATCCCCGTGCGACAGGAACAGCAGGTGTTTGATCAATTGCGATACGTCTTAATGCCGCTTGGTATTCCTCCGGGGAGCGCTCTTTCAGCAGGCTGATCTCGCATTCGCCTTGAATGGCTGTCAGTGGATTGTTCAACTCATGCGAGGCGTTGCTGATAAACGCTTTCTCACTTTGGTAAGCAGCGTCGATCCGGTCTACCATCCGGGTCGCGTATAGTCTGCCGACAAAATAGATCAATACCGAGCTAACCAATATCAATCCCAGCAACAGCCAGCCGATCCGATGCTGGATATCCATCCCATACTGATTCCCGGAAAGGACAATCACGATGAAATTCCCCTCGTTGTCGGGATAATACAAAGCCGCTCCCATTTGCGTATCGTGCTTGAAGTGAACGATATCCTCTTGGTATAGAGATCTCACCTGCGTGGCGTCCAGATAACGGGACAGCACTTGGCGGGTCTCCAAGCTATCGGCGTTCAGCAATATCTCGGTAGCGACGGGAAGGGTTTCCTCGTAACGCTGTTGGATACGGGCATAGCTCTCGTCGTCGGTCTCGTCCTTCTCCCAATGCTTCTGTGCCGTGGCATAGGCTTTTTCCGTCAGGTAAGAATAGTACAGGCGAGAGATATAGCTCGTGGAAACCCAATAGAAGACAAGCGTCACGACGGCTATCACGCCTATGGTAATGGCCGAGTAAAAGAGAGCGATCTTGTTTCCTGTCTTCATGCTTCCATCATATAGCCCACGCCCACCACGGTATGGATTAGCTTAGGTTCGAAGTCTTTGTCTATCTTCGTGCGCAAATAATTCACGTAAACATCGACCACGTTCGTATTGGTATCGAAATCCTTGTCCCAGACATTCTTTAGCAAGTTCATCCGGCTCAGGGCCGTTCCTTGGTTCTGTATGAAATATTCCAAGAGCCTATATTCCTTTACCGTCAAATCGATGACCTGCCCATTCCGTATAGCCCGATGGCTTGGAGGATCTAAGACCAGATCCCCGCACCGGAGAGCCATATGGACGGATTCGTTTCCCGATCGACGTAATAACGCCTTTATGCGGGCCTCGAGCTCTTGGAAGCTGAAAGGTTTTACCAGATAATCATCCGCCCCGGCATCCAGCCCGCTAACGATATCCTCGGTGGTTCCCAAGGCGGTCAGCATAATCACGGGGGCATGGTAACCGAACCGTTGCCGGTACTGTTTGCAAAGTTGCAGGCCATTCATCTTCGGCATTATAATATCCAGAATCAGCAATTGGAAATCGTTCTTCTGTGTCAGTTCCCAACCAGCGGCACCGTCATAAGCGACATATACCTCATGTCCGAACTCCCGCAAGCCTCTTTCTATAAAAGAGGCGATGTTTACCTCGTCTTCTACTAATAATATCTTCGCCATTGTATCGTATGTATTAATAAGAATGTCCATCATTAATAATGCGTACTTAGGGTGATGCTAATCGTATCACAGAGGTGAAACGTTCTTTTCACGGTTGTGATACGATCGTTTCACCTCTGTGATATGATCTTTTCACAGCCGTGAAAAGATCAGTAAGTATAATCCTTTCGCATAATAACTCCAGTCGCCCTCCCTAATAGTTCCGGACTTTCTTGCTACAAATATAGCAATTACAACCTACGTTGCACTAATTTACCGTTCTTATCGTAAAGCATTCGTCGATAAAAAGCCTCCACCATCAGCGGAAAGACAAAGAGGGTGAAGAACATGGCCCCTATTAATCCGCCAATGATCACGATCGCCAAGGGACGCTGGCTTTCCGATCCGATACCGTGGCTCAAGGCGGCCGGAAGCAGGCCGATAGCGGCCATGGAGGCGGTCATTAATACGGAACGTACCCTTGATTTCACGCTCATCTTGATCGAATCTTCCAGAGGATGCCTCTCCCGCAGGTTATTCTTGATGTCCGATATCATGATCACGCCATTCTGTATACAGATACCGAAGAGGGCGATAAAGCCGATACCCGCTGAGATCGAGAAGTTGAAATTCGTGATTAATAGGGCCAAGATACCTCCGACGGCGGCGTAAGGCACGTTTAATAAGACCAGTCCGGCATCCCGGGCGTTGCCGAAAAGGACGAATAGGATCACGAAGATGATCGCTATACTTACGGGGACGACTTGGGCCAAGCGTTTGGTAGCCCGTTGTTGGTTCTCGAAATCTCCGGTCCATTTCAAGGTATAGCCTTCGGGGAGCTTTACCTGCCTCTCCACTTTCCGCTGGGCTTCAGCCACGGCGCTACCCATGTCGCGGCCCCGGACCGAGAATTTCACGGCGCAGAAACGAGCGTGGTTATCCCGGTAGATAATCAACGGGCCGGTAATCGTATGGATATCCGCTAGCTCGCGGATAGGAATCATGGAACCATCCTTCGCCGGAACCAGTATCTTGCCTATCTCATTCTCGCTACGGCGGAAAGCGGATTCGTAGCGGACCATGATATTGAACTTACGCTCGTCCTCATAAAGCAGAGAGGCACTCTTACCTCCTATCGCCATCTCGATAATGGATTGCACGTCCTCCTTGGCCACGCCGTAGCGGGCTAAACGAGACTCGTTCAACTCGATCCGTAGCTCCGGCTGGCCGATATTCCGGATAACGCCCAGATCCTCGATACCGTCTACGGTCTCCAAGACCTTGAAAACCTCTACCGCCTTTTTCTCCGACTCGTATAGATCCTTACCGAAGACTTTCACGGCGATGGAACCTTTCACGCCGCTGGCCGCTTCCTCTACATTGTCCGAGATAGGCTGCGAGAAGTTAAAATCCACGCCCGGATAGATCGCCAGATCCTCTTGCATCTTCTCGATCAGGCCCGCTTTCGAGCGTTCGCTTTCCCACTCTTTCTCTGGATATATATCCACATGGAACTCGATGTTGTAGAAACCTGTCGCGTCCGTGCCATCGTTCGGTCGGCCGGTTTGCGATAAGACTTGACGAACCTCCGGATAAGCCGCCAACTTCCGGCGTATCTGGTTGGCCAACGTAACGGATTCATCCAAAGATATACTTTGCGGTAAGGTCGCACGGATATAAATAGAGCCCTCGTTCAGTTGCGGGAGAAACTCGCTGCCCAACAAGGTGAAGCACCAGATACCTACGGCGGCTACCAGCGTGGCGAACGTGATCGTCCGCTTCTTACGGGCGTGACACCAGTCGAAAATACCGATCGACTTCCGATTGATCCACGCAAGGAACGGATTATGTTTCTCACGTACCTCTTTCTTTAATAGCATGGAAGAGAGGACGGGTACCAATGTCAACGTAAAGATCAACGCTCCCAACAAGGCGAACCCCAAGGTATAAGCGAGCGGGCTGAACATCTTTCCTTCCACCTTCTGGAAAGAGAAGATCGGGACCAAGGCTGTGATGATAATCAGCTTAGAGAAGAAAACCGCTTTCGCACGGTCCTTCGCCGTATGACGGATAATACCCATCTTACTCATCAAATTAAAAGCGGGCATGCCTACTTCACGGGCTTTCCGGTCCAATGCCACGAAAAGCCCCTCCACCATCACGACGGCGCCATCGATAATAATACCGAAGTCGATCGCTCCCATAGATAAGAGGTTGGCGCTCATCCCCATCGCCCGGAGACAAATAAAGGCGAAGAGGAGTGCCAACGGGATAATGATCGACACGATTACCGTCGTACGCCAGTCCGCCATGAAGATTAATACGATGAAAGTTACCAGCAGAATACCTTCCGCCAGATTATGTGTTACGGTCTTGACCGCCAGATCTACCAGATTCTCACGATCGTAGAACGATACGATTCGCACGTCTTCCGGCAAGGCGTTTTGTTGGATATCCTTGATCTTATCCTTCAAGGCGGCGATTACCTCGCCGGGGTTCTCCCCTTTTCGCATGACAACGATGCCTTGTACGACATCATCTTCCTCCATGCGGCCCACTTGCCCTAGGCGGGGAAGACTGGATTCGTGTACGGTAGCCAAGTGCTTGACAAGGATTGGCGTGCCATTGATATTTTTTACGACGATGTTCTCGATCTCTTTTACATCGTTAATCAAGCCGATACCCCGCACGACATAGGCTTGCGAGCTTTTCGTGATCACGTCGCCGCCTACGTTGATATTACTTTTTGCGATAGCGTCATAAAGTTCCAAGGTCGTTACCCCGTAACTGATCAGTTGATTCGGGTTGACGCTAACCTCGAAAGTCTTTACTTCTCCTCCGAAGCTGACGATATCCGCTACACCGGGTACAGCCCGCAACTTCCGCTCGATCACCCAATCCTGCAAGGTCTTCAATTCCCGGACGGAACGCTTATCGCTACGTAATGTATAGCGGAAGATCTCGCCGGTCGGACCATATAAGGGCTGCACTTCCGGTGTGACCCCTTCCGGCAGGTCGGCGTCGTTCAAGAGATTATAAACTTGCTGGCGGGCGAAGAAATCATCCACCTTATCTTCGAACATCACGTTGATGACGGAAAGACCGAAAAGGGTCGTGCTCCGGATATCCGTCTTTTTCTGTACCGGGTTCATGGCGATCTCGATCGGGATCGTGATAAACTTCTCGATCTCCTCGGCGCTCCTGCCCGGCCATTGGGTGATAATCGTCACCTTCGTATTCGTCACATCCGGAAACGCATCGATCGGCGTATGGATAAAGCTGGTGATACCGGCGATTACGGCGATCGTGGTACAGAAGAAGATAAAGAATTTGTTCCGGAGGGAGAACGTTATGATATTATCTATGAATGTGTGCATATCGTCCGGTTACTTTAATTCGTTATACACCAAGAGAGCGTTCCGATCTACGATCCGATCCCCATCCTTCAAGCCGGATCGCAGGTAACAGAACTTCTCGGTTTGCTTATACACCGAGATCTCACGCATTTGCAAATATCCCTCCTTCGAGACATAGACAACGTATTCTTTGCCATCCTCGAAAATAACGGCATGGGCGTTTACGCAAGGCATACTTTCTCCTTTTACCGCGCTCTGTACATATACGTTCGTAAACATTCCGGGTTTAAGCATATACTTCTCGTTCCTTAATTTGACTCTTACGCTCATGGTCTTACTTTCTCGGTCTAGCATATGATAGACCTTATCGATCGTTCCCGTAAACTCCATATCCTTATAGGCCAAAGTGGTGATACGAACGGTTGCCCCCTCTTTTACCTTGCTGATATCTCCCTCATAGACATCGGCCATCACCCAGACATCGTCGAGACCGGAAATGGTAAACATCTCCTCCCCTTGATCAGAACGGATCTGCATATCCCTGTTTATATTCTTATCGATGATAAAGCCGGAGACCGGCGCTTTCACCACATAGGTAGATGGGTCTGTTATGTTATAAATGGAATACATTTCTTGAATACGTTTGGTCTCGGCATCGGCATCGGCTTGCTCTTGCTGGGCTTGCAGGAAGTCCCGGTCGGAAGCCATACCGCTCCGGGCCATATCTTGGGTAGCCTCCAAGTTACGGTTAGCGATAGCCAGTTGATGCTCGGCCTCCTTTCGCTGCTTGTCGATATCAGCGATCTCGCCGCTCCGGATCACTGCTAGGACATCTCCTTTCCCTACGTAATCGCCAACTTCCGCATGAACGGAGGTGACATTTCCACCAAACATCGGATACACATGGGCCACTCGCTCCGGATTGAAACTGACACGGCCATTGAGCAACAACTCGTTGGTTAATGGTGTGTCACGAACCGTATCCAGTGTTATAATCTCCTGTAAACTGTCATTTAATAGTAAAGGTTCCCGGGTATCGACCGAGGTGGTCGCCTGTTTCCCGCAGGAACATACCAAGGGTACTAAAAGGATGCATGTGATTAGATGCTTATTCATATCGTTTGATTTGCTTTTAATAGTTGAATACATGGCTACCCGTTACGGTATTTACCTCCTCCAAGGCCAGTAACACTTCTTTTTGAGTTTGGTAAAGTTGCAGGCAGGTTGTTTTGTAGGTCTCATAATAATCGATAAACTCAAGGAGACTGATATTCCGTTTTTGGAAATTCGAGTTCACGCCTTTGATAATCAAGGCGAAATCCTTCTCCAACCCATAGTTCGAGGAACGATAGAGCTGAATCGCCTTTTCCAACCGGGCATAGCTGGTGAATAATTCATTCTCGGCTTGTCGACGGGCGTATTCTTCCTTATGTGCCTTTTGAGCGACAGATATTTTCGCCGCCCTGATATTCCCTTGATTCCGATTAAATATAGGGAGAGAGACGCTCAAGCCGATCGCCCAATAATCATTGATAAAGTTACCCGCCTTATCATACGTACCCTTTACACTCACTTCCGGGAAAGCGAGGGAACGTTGTAATCTCACGTCCGCCTCCGAAGCCTTGACGCTTGCTTGCGCCAACTTAAGATCCGGACGTTCGTATAATAAAGAGGTCAATTCAGAGAAAGGAACGGAGTCCATATCGATCTGGTTCAACACAGACTCATCGAATATCGGCTCGAAGGTATCATTGCCGGATATTCCTAGTAAAAGCCGCATGTCTCCTTGAAGGGAGATAACTTGGTTGGCGATATCATTCCGCTCTTGCCGTAAAGAGAGTAATAGGGCCTCGATACGGGACTTCTCTAATAAAGAAACATTCCCTTTCTCATTCTGCTCCTTGAGAACCACCAACAGATGAGCCAATGAATCAATCTCACGATCGTAAATAGATTGGGATTTCTGGGTGAAATAAAGCGCTATGAATTTCTCCTTCAACTCGCTCCGGAGGGTTCTCAATACCTCTTCGAATTGGTAAAGGGCCATTTCCTTATTGATTTTCTCCAAACGGACACGTTTGTTTCGCTGACCGGCAATATAGATCAACTGTTCCACCTCTACGATCGTTTCCCCTTGTTTCCCGAAATCAAAGTAACGTCCGTTCAACCGGTTATAAACATTTTGCTCCAAAGAGACCACGGGATTCT
>OLWY01000468.1_pt1 | contig 21616 bp, 16 predicted proteins | sample 1644171 | NCBI WGS metagenome assembly OLWY01 (sample SAMEA103958150, study PRJEB25191) | human gut metagenome | biome: human-associated habitat [ENVO:00009003]; feature: intestine environment [ENVO:2100002]; material: feces | place: Germany | collected 2013/2015 | reverse complement strand
TGATGTAGTAGGGGCTGCGGATGGGCTTGTCGCCGAAACGCAGGTGGCTGATGGTCACGCCGCCGGTCTTCTTGGAGTCATACTGGAAGTATGCCTGAACATACTTATCAGTGTGGTCGCCGATGATCTTGACGGAGTTCTTGTTTGCGCCGACAGTACCGTCGCCGCCCAGACCCCAGAACTTGCACTCCTTGGTGCCAGCAGCTGCGGTGATGGGAGCGGGCTTGACCTCGGGCAGGGACAGACCGGTGACATCATCGGTGATGCCCAGAGTGAAGCGCTCCTTGGGCTGATCCTTCTCCAGCTCCTTGAACAGAGCGAAGATGGAGGACGGGGGAGTGTCCTTGCTGCCCAGGCCGTAACGGCCGCCGGTCAGGACAACATCGTTCATGCCGGCCTCACGCAGGGTAGCAGCAACATCCAGGTACAGGGGCTCGCCCAGGGAGCCGGGCTCCTTGGTACGATCCAGAACTGCAACCTTCTTTGCAGTCTTGGGCAGGACCTTCAGCAGAGCGGAGGACACCCAGGGACGGTACAGGCGGACCTTGACGATACCGACCTTCTCGCCCTTGGCGTTCAGGTAATCGATGACTTCGTCAGCAACGTCGCAGACAGAGCCCATAGCGATCATGACACGGTCAGCATCGGGTGCGCCGTAGTAGTTGAACAGATCGTAGTTGGTGCCCAGCTTCTCGTTGATCTTGGCCATGTACTTCTCGACCACTGCGGGCAGTGCGTCGTAAGCGGAGTTGCAGGCCTCACGGTGCTGGAAGAACACGTCGCCGTTCTCGTGGGAACCGCGCATCTTGGGGTGCTCGGGGTTCAGAGCCTTGGCACGGAACTCCTCAACAGCCTTCATGTTGCACATTTCCTTCAGATCAGCGTAGTCCCACTTCTCGATCTTCTGGTACTCGTGAGAAGTACGGAAGCCGTCGAAGAAGTTCAGGAAGGGAACCCGGCCCTCGATTGCTGCCAGATGGGCAACAGGGGACAGATCCATAACTTCCTGCACGCTGCTCTCGACCAGCATTGCGAAGCCGGTCTGGCGGCATGCCATAACGTCGCTGTGATCACCGAAGATGTTCAGGGACTGGGTAGCAACGGTACGTGCAGAAACATCGAACACGCAGGGCAGCTGCTCAGCAGCGATCTTGTACATGTTGGGGATCATCAGCAGCAGGCCCTGAGAAGCGGTGAAGGTGGTGGTAACAGCACCTGCACCCAGAGAGCCGTGCACAGCGCCGGCAGCGCCGGCCTCAGACTCCATCTCGACGACCTTGACCTGGTTGCCGAAGATGTTCTTCTGACCGGCTGCAGACCACTGGTCCACAGAGTCAGCCATCGGAGAAGACGGGGTAATGGGGTAGATAGCAGCCACGTCCGTGTAGGCGTATGCTACATGAGCGGCAGCGGTATTGCCATCCATGGTTTGCTTTGCTCTAGGCATTTTTCTTCCTCCATTGTTCAGAATTTGGTACCTTTTGCGCGGGGCAATCGCGCCCCGCTGGGGCCGGAGAACCCCAAAAGGCACTATTGCTCATATATTATATTAGCAAATTCCGCCCTCAAAGTAAATGCAAACCCACTGGCAAAACACAACAAAATTTCAAGAAATTTTTTGGTGCTTTTTTACGCTTGTGTTTTTTGTTGCATCTAACCTGACAGATTATTAAGAATCCGGCTTTTTTGCTGTGTTTTTCTTAATTTATCCTCAATTTTGAATTGACAACCGGCGCTTTGTTGCCGTAAACTTGAACCAGCATCATTATCATCTGGAAAGGACGCAAATACGATGGACGCTGCACATTTTGAAAAGACGCTCACAAGTGAGGTGCTGTTCGAGGGCCGGGTGATCACCCTGACCAAGGATACCGCCCTTTTGGAAAATGGAAAGACCGCCACCCGCGAGGTGGTCCACCACCACGGCGGAGCCTGCATCGTGCCCTACTTTGAGGACGGCACCATCTGCATGGTGCGCCAGTTCCGCTACGCCATGCAGCAGGAGCTGTGGGAGCTGCCCGCCGGCAAGCTGGAAAAAGGGGAGAACCCCTTTGAAGCCGCTAAGCGGGAACTGGAGGAGGAGTGCGGCCTGACCGCCGACAAGTACACCTTCCTGGGCGAGTTCTACCCCACTGTGGGCTATGATACCGAGATCATCTACACCTGGGTGGCCACCGGTCTGCACGAGACCCGGATGCATCTGGATGCGGACGAGTTCCTGACCCCTGACCGGGTACCGCTGACCCAGGCCTATGAGATGGTGATGCGCGGCGAGATCAAGGACGGCAAGACCATTGCAGGCGTGCTCAAGCTCAAGGCCTTGTTGGACGAGGGCAAGCTGTGAACATTCTCTACGAAGATACTGCCCTTGTGGTGCTGGACAAGCCCGCCGGGCTGACCAGCGAGGAGGGCGTGCCCGCTGCCCTGCGCCAGCGGTGGGGCAGGCCGGATGCATACGTTGGGGTCATCCACCGGCTGGACACCGGCGTTTCGGGGCTGATGGTCTATGCCAGAACACCCGGAGCCGCAGCGGCTCTGACAAAACAGGTAACGGAGAGCCAGCAGGCCTATGCCATTCTGGACGGCAGGGCAGAGGCTGGCCCCGGTGCACCGGCACAGCCCTGCTTTCTTAAAACATACCGGGCTGTGATCGCAGGCGGGCCGGACGAACAGCTGCCGCCTGAGGGCATCCTGCTGGACTATCTGTTCAAGGACAGCCGGAAGGGCCGGGTCTTTCCGGTAAAGCGCCCCCGCAAGGGGGTGCGGGAAGCCGTGCTGGAATACTGCATCGTAGAGACGGCACCGGACGGTTCCCTGAGCCTTGCGGAGATCACGCTCCACACCGGGCGGACACATCAGATCCGGGTGCAGTTTGCCTCCCGGAAGCACCCGCTTTACGGAGACGGCAAATATGGCAGCCGGTTCAAAGGGGACATTGCCCTGCAGAGCGCAGGGCTGCAGTTCGTCCACCCGGAGACGGGGGAGAAGATGGCGTTTCAATTAGAGAAACCGATCAAAGCGCCGTGGGGCTTAAACCCCTCAGTCACCTGCGGTGACAGCTCCCCTAGGAGTGGAGCCCTTGGCATAACGGGTAACTTGTAAAACTTTACGAAACGCCAGAGCCGCCCCTACCAGGGGTGGTGGCAATGCGAAGCATTGACGGTGGGGTTTAGGAAGGGTGGTATTATGGAAGAGTACAAGACCGACGCTGAAATTTACGCTGTACTGGAGCGGGAGATCATCGACCTGACCCTGCGGCCGGGCAGTTCGTTGAGCGAAAACCCGCTCTGTGCCCGCTTTGGGGCACCGCGTTCCATGATCCGGGTGGTGCTGCAGCGGCTGCAGGAGAATGGGCTGGTGAAGATCGTGCCCTACAAGGGTACCACTGTGACCCGGCTGAACCGTGAGATCGTGGATGAGCTCATCTACGAGCGCACCGCCGTGGAAGCCCGCGTCCTGCGGGACTTCTCGCCCAAGTGTACGCCGGAACAGCGGGCGCTCATCCGGCGGCGGACCGATGCCTACGCCGCGCTGGCCCGCGCCGAGGAGATCGACTACAACAAGCTCTATGAGGCAGACCGCCTGCTCCACGAAACATGGTTTGCCGCCATGGGAAAAATGTATCTGTGGCGCACCTTACAGAACGCCCACGCCGATTACAGCCGCTTCCGGATGCTGGACACCATGACCAGCGGCGGGCTGGACGAGGTGATTGCCGACCACCAGAACATCATTGCCGCCATTGAGCGGTGTGATCTTGCCGCCTTTGAGCCGCTGGTGGAGCGCCACCTCTACGGCGGCATCCGTCGGCTGGGCTCCAAGCTCACCGAGGAATATGCCGACTACTTTGAACCGGAAAAATAATGCACCCTTAAAAATGTTCCACGGGGAACAAAACCGGCACAGCGCCTGCCTGACGCTGTGCCGGTTTTCTTTGCCCCTTTTTCAGAAGAACACGCCGGAGAGGAAGATCTCCAGCCCAATGCCGATGAGGATGACACCGCCCAGCACAGAGGCCTTGCCGGAAAGCTTTGTGCCGAACTTTTTGCCGATGCGCAGGCCCGCCATGCAGAGGAAGAAGGTGACGACGGCAATGATGCCGGAAGCCGCCAGCGCCATCAGCCAGCCATACTCCGCAATGGTAAAGCCGACCGAGAGGGCATCGATGCTGGTGGCCACGCCCTGCATAAAGAGGGCACCGGCACTCAGCGCGGCGGCTTCCTCGGTTTCCTCGCCCCGGATGCCATCGATCAGCATCTTGCCGCCGATATAGCCCAGCAGGGCAAGGGCGATCCAGGGAATGAATGTTTCAAAGGAAGAGAACATCTCCACGATGGTATGGACGCAGACCCAGCCTGTCATGGGCATCACGGCCTGAAACACGCCAAAGGTACCCGCAATGATGCACATCCTTTTTCGGGACATGCCGGGGTCATGCAGACCGTTTGCCATCGAGACCGAAAATGCGTCCATGGCAAGGCCCACGCCCAGCAGTGCACTGTTGAGAAAAAACAAAAAGCTCCATTCCATAACTGAATGCCTCCTGAATCTGACCAAAATTACGGTGCGGCAAAAACAAAACCCGAGATCGGCGCGCGTGCACGTCCGGTCTCGGGTCATTTTTTACAAATGAACTCCATGTGTTGGGCGTGGTACTCCGCACCATAACACATGAGTCTCGCAAATGAAAGCAAGCCAGACAGCGGTGCTGTCATTGTGTTGACTTGCTGCGCCGTCTGCAAACAGCGCCTGCTACTCCCCCATGGGATTTTGTGATTGTTTCGTTAGTCTATCATATTTTCTGATAGAAGTCCAGGCTAACTCTTTTATTTTATCTGGCAGGAGAGGCTCAATCCTCAGCCGGTGCCTCGGAAGCGGAGGCCTCATCGGCTGCTTCCATGGCGGCCAGCTGCTCTGCGGTGGGCTCATCGCCCTCCTCAGCCTCTACTGTCTCGGTCTGGGCTTCATCGTCGTGGTCGGTACGGGCCAGGACCATGACCTTATCATTCTCGCCCAGACGCATGACACGGACACCGGAGCCGTAACGGCTCTGCACCGGGATCTCATTGGCGTGCAGGCGGATGATGATACCCTCCTGGCTGCTCAGCAGCACGTCATCCACATCGTCCACGATCTTGACCGCGGCGACCTTGTCCTTGGAGGCATCGTAGTTGCGGATGCCCTTGCCGCCACGGGCGGTGATGCGGTAGGTGTCGATGTCGGACCGGCGGCCCTTGCCGTTCTCGGTCACGGTCAGGATGGTGGCGTTCTCACGGCAGATGCAGACACCCACGACCTCGTCGCCCTCGGCCAGCTTGATGGCGCGCACGCCGTGGCCGCTGCGGCCCATGGGACGGGCATCCTCCTCATTGAAGCGGATGGCCTGACCGTTGCGGGTTGCAACGATGAGCATATCGTGGCCGGAGGTCAGTCTTGTCCAGGCCAGCGCATCCCCCTCGTTCAGGGCAATGCCGATCAGGCCGCTCTTGCGGATGTTTGCATACTGCTCCAGCGGGGTGCGCTTGATGAGGCCCTGCTTTGTGACCATGGTCACAAAACCGCCCTCATTGGCCGTATCCTTGCTCTGGCAGAGCATGTTGGTGACCTTTTCGCCCTCGGCCAGCTGCAGCAGGTTCACGATGTTGGTGCCCTTGCTGGTGCGGCTGCCCTCGGCGATGGTGTAGCCCTTGATGCGGAACAGGCGGCCCTTATCGGTAACGAACAGGACATAATCATGGGTGGAGCCCACGAACATCTCCTGCACGATGTCCTCTTCCTTGCGGGTCATGCCGGAGATGCCGCGGCCGCCGCGCTTCTGGGCCTGATAAGTGGCCTTGAGCTGGCGCTTGATATAACCGGCCTCGGTCAGGGTATAAACGCACTGCTCTTCGGCGATCAGATCCTCGATATCCACCTCGCCGGTCACGGTCTCGATCTCGGTGCGGCGGTCATCGCCGAAACGGCGCTTCATTTCCAGCAGCTCGCTCTTGACGATCTCGAGCACGCGGGCATCATCGGCCAGGATCTCTTCCCAATCCCGGATCTTGGCATTCAGGGAGCCCAGCTCTTCCTCGATCTTCAGGATCTCCAGACCAGCCAGACGGCCCAGCTGCAGTTTGACGATGGCATCTGCCTGCGGGTCATCAAAGCCGAACTGCTCCATGATGGCAGCCTTGGCCTCGCTCATGCCGCCCTTGCAGGCACGGATGGTGGCGATCAGCTCATCCACGATGTCGGTGGCCTTCTTCAGGCCTTCCAGAATATGGGCGCGTTCCCGGGCCTTTTTCAGGTCATACTGGGTGCGGCGGCGCACCACCTCATCCTGGAACTCCACATACTTCTGGATCATCTGCTTCAGGGTCATCACCTTGGGCACCTTGTGGTCGATGGCCAGCATGATGACACCTACGGTATCCTGCAGCTGAGTGTACTGATACAGCTGATTCAGGACGACCTGGGGGTTGGCATCCTTGCGCACGTCAATGACGATGCGCATACCCTTGCGGTTGGTCTCATCGTTCAGATCGCTGATGCCCTCGATCCGCTTTTCCTTGACTAGGTCGGCAATGTTCTCAATGAGGCGTGCCTTGTTGACCATGTAGGGGATCTCGGTCACGATGATCTGGGCGCGGCCATTCTTCTTTTCCTCAATGGTGGCGCGGCCGCGCAGGGTGATCTTGCCGCGGCCGGTGGCGTAGGCAGCACGGATGCCGCTGCGGCCCATGATAATGCCGGCGGTGGGGAAATCGGGGCCCTTGATGTGCTCCATCAGGCCGGGCAGGTCGATGTCCGGGTCCTCGATATAGGCCACACAGCCGTCAATGACCTCACTCAGGTTGTGGGGCGGGATGTTGGTGGCCATACCAACGGCGATGCCCTGACTGCCGTTGACCAGCAGGTTCGGGAAACGGCAGGGCAGCACGCTGGGCTCCTTCTTGGTCTCATCAAAGTTGGGGTCCCAGTCGATGGTATCCTTGTCGATATCGGTCAGCATCTCCACGGCCATGCGGCTCATGCGTGCCTCGGTGTAACGGTAAGCAGCCGGGGGGTCGCCGTCCACAGAACCAAAGTTACCCTGACCATCCACCAGCGGGTAGCGCAGGGAGAAATCCTGTGCCAGACGGACCATGGCATCGTAAACGGATGCGTCGCCGTGGGGGTGGTAGGAGCCCAGCACGGCACCAACGGTGTCGGCGGATTTGCGGTATGCATGGCTGGGGTCGTTGCCGCGCTCATGCATGGTGTACAGGATGCGGCGGTGGACAGGCTTCAGGCCGTCCCGCACATCGGGCAGGGCACGGGACACGATGACTGACATGGAGTAGTCCAGGAACGCGGTCTCGATCTCCTTCTTGACATCGCGGATGATCTTTTTGGTACCGCTGCCCGGTATCATCACATAATCTTCTTCCATTGTTTCCTCCAATTACACATCCAGCTTCGCGTACTGGGCGTTGGTCTCGATAAAGCGGCGGCGGGGCTCCACCTGGTCGCCCATCAGGATGGTAAAGGCTTCATCGGCCTTTTCGGCATCCTCGATGGTGATCTGAACGATGACGCGGTTATCGGGGTTCATGGTGGTCTCCCACAGCTGTTCGGGGTTCATCTCACCAAGGCCCTTATAGCGGTTGACCTTTGCGCCGGGCATCTCCTGCGAGAGGATGGCCATTTCCGCATCGTTGTAGGCGTACTTGATGGTGTTGCCCTTCTGCACCTTGAACAGGGGCGGCTGAGCAACATAGACATGGCCCTGCTCGATGAGGGGGCGCATATAGCGGAAGAAGAAGGTCAGCATCAGGGTGCAGATGTGAGAACCATCAACATCGGCATCGGCCATGATGAACACTTTATCATACCGCAGCTTGGAGATATCGAATTCCTCGCCGATGCCGCAGCCCAGAGCCAGCACAACGGGCATCAGCTTATCGTTGCCGTAGATGCGGTCCGCGCGGGCTTTTTCCACATTCAGCATCTTGCCCCACAGGGGGAGGATGGCCTGAATGGCAGAGTCACGGCCCATCTTGGCGGAGCCGCCTGCAGAGTCACCCTCGACGATGAAGATCTCGGTGCGGGTGGGGTCTTTTTCACGGCAGTCAGCCAGCTTGCCGGGCATCCGGCTGGTCTCCAGCGCGCTCTTGCGGCGCACCAGCTCCCGGGCCTTTTTGGCGGCGGCGCGGGCGCGGGCTGCCTGGGTGGCCTTTTCAAAGATGGCCTTTGCCACGCCGGGGTTCTCCTCAAAGAACTCCATCAGCTTGGTGTACACCATGTTGGAAACAAGGGTGCGGATCTCGGTATTGCCCAGCTTTGCCTTGGTCTGGCCCTCGAACTCTGCCTCCTGCAGCTTGACGGAAATGACACAGATGAGGCCCTCGCGGACATCGGAGCCAGACAGGTTCTCGTCCTTATCCTTCAGCAGGCCGTGACTGCGGCCATAATCGTTGAACACACGGGTCAGGCTGGTGCGGAAGCCCTCTTCATGGGTGCCGCCGTCCGGGGTGTTGACGTTGTTGGCAAAGCTCAGCAGCAGCTCGTTATAGCTGGAATTATACTGCAGCGCGATCTCGGCCATGCCCCGCTCGGTCTGGCCCTTGAGGTAGATGACATTGGGGTGGAGCACCTCCAGATTGCGCTTTTCGCCCAGATAGGTGACAAAGCTCTTGATGCCGCCCTCATAGCACATGACCTCGGTGCGGTAGCAGGGGTCGCCCTCCTGGCCGTCCTCCAGAACGGGGGTGTAGAGCTCCCGCTCATCGGTCAGGGTGATCTTGACACCGGCGTTCAGGAAGCTCTCCTCGCGCAGACGCTTTTCCAGCGTCTCGAAGTTATAGACGGTGGTGTCCTTGAACATCTCAGGGTCAGGCTTGAAGGTGACGCGGGTACCGGTGACCCCCTCGGCCACCGTGCCCAGACACTTCAGGGGGCCGTCCGGGTCGCCGCGGCGGAAAGTCTGCTCGTATTCATGGCCGTCGCGGCGGACATTGACCCTCAGCCACTCAGAACAGGCGTTGACTACGGACGCGCCGACACCGTGCAGACCGCCGGCCACCTTGTAGCCGGAGTTCTCTCCGCCAAACTTACCGCCTGCATGCAGGATGGTATAGACGACGGTGACGGCGGGCAGACCGGTATCGGCCTGGATATCCACGGGGATACCGCGGCCGTTGTCGGTGACTTGAATGATGTTATCCTTTAAGATCTTGACCTCAATGTGGTTGCAGTAGCCTGCCAGCGCTTCATCAATGGCGTTGTCCACGATCTCGTAGACCAGATGATGCAGGCCCCGCTCACCGGTGGAGCCGATATACATGCCGGGACGCTTGCGCACGGCCTCCAGACCCTTCAGGACCTGGATCTCGCTGGCATTATACTCATGGTCGGTCGCGGTTTCCACATTGGTGCTGGTGATGATTTCCTCTGCCATATCCTTTCTCCCTTTACTTGATATTTTTTCAATCGATTGGATCGTTGTTGATTTTTTCAGAACGACATTTCGGTGCGCCGCTTCATGGCCGCGCTGGACAGCTCCGAAAGATAAACGGTGTCCACAGGGGCATCGGCCAGAACATAACACTGGGGCAGGTCATCCGAAAGGCTGACCACGGCCCCATTCTTCTGGGCATAGTTGAGAAATTCCCGCCCCCGGGGGGAGACGGTGGTGGTCTCCAGATTGAAGATGCCGATGATATCACGGTCATTCAGGACATAGTCCCGGCCCAGATGGATATACATTGCGTATATTCTCCCGCAGATGCAGACTGCATATTCTGTCGCATTTCCCGCATTCTATGCAATGCAGCGATGCAACATTTCTCCATTTCAGATTTTACTCAGGACACCGCCGTTCATGCGGTAGACCTCGCCATCCGTTTTCAGGAAGGCTGTGTCGTCACAGCTGGTGACGAAGGTCTGCTTTTCCCGCATCCGGGTCAGCAGATACTGCTTGCGGCCATCATCCAGCTCACTGAGCACGTCGTCCAGCAAGAGGACGGGATGCTCCCCGGTGATGGCAGCAGCGGCGGCGGCTTCGGCCATTTTCAGGCTGAGCACCACACTGCGCTGCTGCCCCTGGCTGGCAAACACTCTGGCGGGCTGGCCGTCCAGCAGCAGCTCCAGATCTTCCCGGTGGGGGCCGCACAGGCTCTGCCCGGCCCGGACTTCCTCATTCTGGCGGGCTTTCAGCAGGGCTGCCAGACCACCCGGCTCAAACTGGGCGGCATACCGCAGCTCCATCCGCTCCGCCCCATGGGAAAGCTCCTCGTAATTGGCGCAGGCCAGCGGGGCCAGCCGTTCCAGATAGGCCCGCCGCCGCTGCTGGATGGCTTCCCCCTGCGCGGCAAGCTCGGTGTTCAGCACCTCGAGCAGGGCCATTTTTTCGGCGTAGGGACGTTCCTGCCCGGCAGGGGAGCGGCGCAGCAGAGCGTTTTTCTGCTGCAGGGCCCGCAGATAGCGGCGGTACACGGTCAGGTAGCCGGGGTAGAGCTGACAGAGGGCGGCATCCAGAAATTTGCGCCGCCCCTCGGGCGCGCCCTTGACCAGGCTTAGGTGGCCGGGGTCAAACACGACAGCCGGAAAACTGCCGGCAAGCCCTGCTGCCCGCCTGGGGGCTGCCCCGTTCACCGAGGCGTACCGCCCGGGCCGCTGGGAATCCGGAGTGCCCACCGTCAGCCGGACACGGTTCGGCTCGTCAGGCTCCTGTTCCTCCTGCTGTGCCCGGAGTGTGGAGGCTTCCAGCACGGCAAAGGGTTCGCCCCGCCGCACCAGCTCTGCATCCTTGCCGCCCCGGAAGCTCTTGCCGCCGGTCAGCAGCCAGATGGCCTCCAGCAGGTTGGTCTTGCCCTGGCCGTTGTTGCCGCAGATCACGGTCAGCTCCCGGCCCGGGGTCAGGCTTGCCGATGCGATATTGCGATAATTCGTTACTTCTAAGGAAAGCAGGCGCATGGTTTACTGGCCCTGTCCCACTTCCACGGTCTGGCCGTCCAGCTCGACGACATCCCCGGCGCGGCATTTTTTGCCCCGCATGGTGCAGACCTCACCGTTCACCTTGACAGCACCGCCCTGCACCAGCTCTTTGGCTTCGCCGCCGGTCTCACACAGACCCGCATATTTCAGCAGGGCATCCAGCTTGATAAATTCCGTATGGATGAGAATTTTTTGCATTTTTATGCCTCTCAATCATTCTTGAAGCGGACAGGCAGGACCAGATACAAAAAGTCGCTGCCCTCGGTAGGCAGGACCTTGACCGGGCTCAGCGGGCCGCTGATCTCCAGCTTGACCTGCTCGGTGCGGGCGTTGCGCAGAGCATCCAGCAGATAGCGGTTGTTGAAACCGATCTCCACCTCATCGCCCTCGCACTGCGCGTTGAATTCATCCACCACGCGGCCCAGATTGGTCTGGCAGCGGACCACCACTTTACCCTCTGTAAAACTGATGCGGAGGGGATTTTTTAAACGCTCTGTAATGATCAGGGAGGCGCGCTCGATGGTCTCGATGAACTCCTTGGTGTCCAGAACCACGCTGGTGCGGCTGCCATTGGGGATCACGTTGTGGTAGTTGAGGAACTCGCCCTCGATCAGGCGGCTCATAATGGTGTAACCGGCGGTGGTGAACACCACATAGCGGCGGTTTGCGGAGATGTGCACGGTCTCCTCGTCGTCGTTGGCCAGCAGATGGGAGACCTCGTTCATGGTCTTGCTGGGTACGATAATGCGGATCTCCTTTATGGCTTCCACCGGCCGTTCCACAATGGCCAAACGGTAGCCGTCCAGCGCAACAACGGTCAGCTTATCCGGCGAGATCTCAAATAATTCACCGGTATGCGCAGGTTTTTTTTCATCCTGACTGACGGCGTACAGGGTGCGCTCGATCATATCACGGAGCACGCCGGTCTTGATGTTCAGGGTCTCCTCGGCCCCGGTGTTGGGCAGCTCGGGGAAATCGGTGGGGTTCATAGACTGGATCTCGAACTGTGCCACACCGCTCTGGATGGTGGTTTTTCCGTTTTCGGCAGATTGGATGTTGATCTGGCCGGAAGGCATCCGGCTGACCATGTTGCTGAGCAGCTTGGCGTTCAACACCACCTCGCCGGGTTCCTTGACATTGGCATCAATGGTGGTCACGATGCCCATTTCCAGGTCGTAGCCGGTCAGGGTGAGCTGGAAGCCTTCGGCTTTCAGCAGGATACCCTCCAATACCGGGATGGTGGAGCGCAGGGTAACAGCTTTGGAAACGCCGTCAATGGCTGCACTCAGCAGGGTCTTATCGCAGATGATGTTCAATTGCGCGTCTCTCCTTATTTTGGATTCAAGTTTTGAGGTTCTTTCTCCCATAAAACAGGGACAAAACCTCCAAATCTATATTGAACTTGTTGTAGTATTCGTAGTAGGGGCTGGGGAAGATGTGGAAAAGTCGGAAAATGTGTGGAATGGTGCGGCTCCATGTTTTTTCACCGGATTGTGAATGCAGTGTGAAAGGCTTGTGGAAAGGGCTGGAGCTGCTTTTCTTTCCACGGCGGGTGTGCAAAACAGAAGTTGAATGTTGAAAACTCGGTGGAAAGAGTGGAGAACTTTGTCGTCTGAACACAATATCTTGTTCTGTTTTCCCGGATTGCCCTGCATTTCTCCCCATATTTGGGGTTTCACCCCCTGCGAGAGTATGACTTTTGCCCCTGTTTTCCCGTCAGGCCTTGACGTTCTTGATGATGTCGCTGACGGTTTCGCGCAGGTGTTGGTCATTCTTCATGTCCCGCTCCATGGTCTTGAGGGAGTAGACGATGGTGGAGTGATCACGGCCCGAGAACTCCCGGCCGATCTCCTCCATGCTCATGCCGGTGACCTCGCGCAGGATATAGATCGCCACGCGTCGAGCGGATGCAACGTTGGCGTTCCGCTTGGTGCCCCGGATGTCGGCAGGGGAGACGTTGAAGGTGCGGGAGACCTCGCCCACGATCTTCTCGATGGTCACGGGCACGGGCTGGGTCTCGTTGAGAATGTCCTTGATGGCGTTCTGTGCCACGCTGATGACAGGCTGGATGCCCTCCAGCATGTAGTAGGCGTTCAGCTTTTTCACTGCGCCCTCCAGCTGGCGGATGTTGTTTTTCAGGTGGTTGGCGATGAATTCCGCCACGTCCTCGGGCAGATCCAGGTGGAGCAGCTCGGCCTTGCGCTTGACGATGGCCACGCGGGTCTCGAAATCAGGCGGCTGGACATCGGCGGTCAGGCCCCACTCAAAGCGGGTGCGCAGGCGCTCTTCCAGGCTCTTGATCTCCTTGGCCGGGCGATCAGAGGCAATCACGATCTGCTTGTGGGCATCGTGCAGGGAGTTGAAGGTGTGGAAAAACTCCTCCTGGGTGGATTCCTTGCCGGCGATGAACTGGATATCGTCCACCAGCAGCAGGTCGGCCACGCGGTACTTCATCCGGAAGTCCTCGGTACTGCCGGCGCGGATGGCGGCAATCAGCTCGTTGGTGAACTGCTCGCAGGTAACGTACATGATGACGAAATCGGGGTGGGTGCGCTTGATCTCGGTCTGGATGGCCGTGAGCAGATGGGTCTTGCCCAGACCGGAGCCGCCGTAGATGAACAGCGGGTTATAGGCTCCGGAGGGGTTGGCCGCAACCGCCTGCGCCGCAGCAAACGCAAACTGGTTGGAGGGACCCTTGATGAAGTTCTCGAAGGTGAACTCGTAATTGCCCTGGGGCGAGGCGGGGTTTGCCTCGTACTGCTGGGCCAGCACCACCTCATGGGGCGGGGTGCTGGGCACCACCAGCGTGATGTCCACGTCAAAGCCCAGCACGGTCTTAAAGGCCTCTTTCAGCAGGCCGAGGTAGCGGTCAGTGACGATCTTGCAGATGAAATCGTTGCGCACCGACAGGGTGATATGGCTCGAGTCCTCAAAGCTGATGGGCTCAAGTCCGTCGATGTAGAGATTATAGGTCGGCTCGGCCATCTGCGTTTTGCAGTATGCCTGGGCGGCCTCTAAAACGTCCTTGAAAGAATCCATAAAACATCCACTCCATTGAATTGGTCGAAGTTTTCAACAATGCTGCTGATACCCCGTTAGTATACCACAAAAATCTCCCTGCGTCTATATTCTATAATGTAATTTATAATACATAAGAAAAGACGCTCCATCGTGCCCTCGCGGCTCTTGTGTCCAAGGCGGTTTTTGGCCACAAGATATGGTGGAAGAAAAGTTTTCCACGGAGAACCGGTGAAAAAGTTGAAAGCTTTTTCACAAAGAAATTTGAAAAAAGTTTGCTGGAAAGTGAAAAAAACGCTTGACAGAAGGGGATAGTGTGCGATATACTGTTGAATTGCAAGCCTGTCCCCAATTTGGGACCAGAAATACCCCATTACCGGGGACGAGTTTTTACGGAGGATACAACCATGAAGAGAACTTTTCAGCCCAAGAAGCGTCATCGCAAGGAAGTTCATGGCTTTCTGACCCGCATGAGCACCAAGAACGGCCGCAAGGTCATCAATGCTCGCCGTGCTAAGGGCCGCAAGAGCCTGACCGTCTGATCCCGCTTTGCCAGGGATCCGGCGCAGAATTGAACATGCGCACAAAAGACTGCTGATCCTGAATTGGCGGTCTTTTTCTTATTTTGGACGTTCTGCGCGCGGAATGACTAAAAATTTGGCAAAAGATTTGGCACAAAAAACGCCCGGACAGCCTTTTCATGTCGGCGTTTTTTTGCTATACTGAATTTTGAACTTTGCCTTTAGGGAAGTTCTGCGATTTTTTAACCGAAAAGGAGGCGACGGAGCAGTGCGCTATCGTCCCATCCGCCGCAACAGCGAGTTTGGCCGCGTGTATGCCCGCGGCAAGTCCTATGTGAACCCGGCGCTGGTGCTGTATGTGCTCAAGACCCGCGGCAAAAAGACCCGCGTGGGCCTGACAGCCACCAAAAAGATCGGCCATGCCGTCCAGCGCAACCGCGCCCGCCGCGTGATGAAGGCTGCCATTGATGAGCATCTGGATCAGAACATCGGCGGCTATGATCTGGTGTTCGTGGCCCGGGGCATGACCCCCCGCCTGAAGAGCTGGCAGCTCAGCGAAGTGGTGGCCAGGCTCTTTGCCCAGGCTGGCCTGCCCGACAAGGCAAAGCAGCCGGGCGCAAAGCCCCCTGCCACGGTCCCGCCCGCAGACCGGGCCGCAAAACAGTGAATCCCGTCTCCCGCGTCTGCCGGAACGCGCTCTGTGCGCCCATCCGGTTCTACCAGCGCTTTATCAGCCCGGGGCTGGGCCGCAACTGCCGCTTTACCCCCACCTGCAGCCAGTATGGCATAGAAGCCATCCAGACCCATGGCTGCATCAAGGGCTTGCTGCTCACCGCCTGGCGCATCGCCCGGTGCAACCCGCTTGGCCGGTGGGGCTTTGACCCGGTGCCGCCCAAAGGCCGCTGGGTGAGCCCGGAGCGGAGACTGTCCCCGGCAAAGCTGTTCCGGGGGCGGCACGGTTAAGCAGCGTGCTTATGATACACGGCTCCTTTGTACAACCTCTCCGTCATTGCTTCGCAATGCCACCTCCCCTGGTAGGGGAGGCTTTGGCAGTCCGATCCAGTTGACGGTTTTGCCAAGGGCTCCCCTATTAGGGGAGCTGGCAACGCCGCAGGCGTTGACTGAGAGGTTTAATCCGTTCTTTTGCTTCTTGTGACGCTCCGCACTGTGGGCGGGGTGTCCTTCTCATAAAAATCTAAACGTCCCGCACCACAGGCGGGGCAGAATGGACGAAACTATGAATCCTTTGTACATCCTGGGCTGGCCCTTGGGCTATGTAATGGAGTGGATCTACAAGCTGATCCCCAACTACGGCTGGGACATCATCCTGTTCACCCTGCTCATCACCGTGATCAAGATCCCCCTCCAGCTCAACCAGCAGAAGAGTATGGCCCGCATGAGCGCTTTCCAGCCCATGGTGGCCGAGATCCAGAAAAAGTACCGCGACAAGCCCGAAAAGCAGCAGGAAGAGCTGATGAAGCTGCAGGAGCAGGGCTACAAGCCCACCGCAGGCTGTATGCCCATGCTGGTCAACTTCCTGGTCATGTTCGGCGTTATCGAGGTGGTGTACCGCCCGCTGCAGCGCATCTTCCACATTGGTGCCGATGCCCTGACCGCCGCAGGTGAGGCCCTGACTGCCATGGGCATCAGCTTTACCACCGTGACCCGCGACACCAACATCATTGCACAGGTCATTGCAGGTGAGAGCACCGTCTCCTCCTGCTTCACCCCGGATCAGGTGGCTACCATCACCGAGTTCGGCCAGCACATGGATTTCTTTGGCATCGACCTGACCCGTGTGCCCCAGTACAGCCTGGCTGCAGAGAACCTGCCCCTGCTGATCCTCCCGGTCCTGGCGATCGTGACCATGTTCCTGTCCACCCACATCAGCATGAAGGCCAGCGGCCAGGAGATGCAGGGCAGCATGAAGCTGACCATGTATATGATGCCGCTGATGTACGTCTTCTTCTGCTTCACCGTGCCCAGCGCTTTCTCTCTGTACTACGTTGTTTCCAACATCCTGATGACCGTGCAGAGCCTGTTGATGAAGAAGATCTACGACCCTGAGAAGATGAAGGCAGAGGTCGCCGCCGAGATGGCTGCCCGCAAGAAGGAGCAGAAGCGCGGTGTAAAGAGCACCACCATCAAGGTCACGGATGAAAAGACCGGCGAGGTCGTGGAGAAAAATATCTCCGCCAGCGAAATGAACAAGCGCCGCCTGGAGTATGCCCGCAAGCTGGATGAGGAGCGCTATAAGGACGAGCGCACCGTTCCGCTGAGCGAGCTGGAAAACAAGAAGGAGGATTGACGGTTATGATCCGTACTCAGGAAGCGACCGGCAAGACGGTCGATGAAGCCCGCGCAAAAGCCTGCGCCCTGCTGGGCGTGCAGGCCGACGACCTGAATGTGAGCTATGAAGTGCTCGAAATGCCCCAGAAAACTGGTTTTCTGGGCCTGAAGACCACCCCTGCCAAGGTGCGTGTGAGCGTGGAAGAGCCCGATGCCCCGGCCGCTCCCGTGGTGGAGGAGAAGGTGGAGCCTGAGGTGAAGCCTGTTGTGGAGGAAACTCCCGCTGAGGAACCCAAGGCCGAAGAGCCTGCCGCTGCCCCTGTGGCAGAGGAGGCCGCTCCCGTTGAGGAGGCTGCTGACCCCGCCGCAGAGGGTGAGGAGCCGGAAGTTCCCATCAACATCGAAGAGAACGCCAAGGTCAAGGCCGCTGTGGACTACCTGAAGGAAGTCATTGCCCTGATGGGTGTGGAAAATGTCACCTTCAGCGCCGTGCAGAAAGGCGAGGCCACCATCATCCGTCTGGATGGCGAGAAGCTGGGTGCCCTGATCGGCCGCCGCGGCGAGACCATGGAGAGCCTGTCCTATCTGGCAAGCCTGGTGGCCAACCGCCTGGAAGGCGATTACATCAAGCTGGGCCTGGATGTGGCCGGCTACCGCGACAAGCGTGAGAATGACCTGACCGTGCTGGCACAGCGCATTGGCAACAAGGTGCGTAAGACCGGCCGCAGCTTTGCCATGGAGCCCATGAACCCCTACGAGCGCCGCATCATTCACTCTGCCATCGGCAAGATGGAGGGTGTGCGCAGCGAGAGCAAGGGGGAGGGCCGTGACCGCCGTGTGGTCATCTACTCCACTGCTCCCGATGCCCAGACCGACAACACCTACGGTGAGCGCCGCCCGCGGGGCAATGGCCGCCGCCCCGGCGGCAACCGCAATGGCGGCTTCCGCGGCGGACGTGGCAGCAGCCCCCGGAATGGCGGTCCCCGCAATGGCCGCCCCGCAGGCAGCCGCGGTCCCCGTCCTTCCAGCGTGCCCGAGCGCACCTATGCTCCCCGTGACGCAGAGACTGCCGCACCCGTGGCACCCAAGCGCACCGAGCGTGTGGATGATTTTGCCGATTTCAGCTTTGGCAAGATCGAGCTGTAAACTCCGCTGAGTTTTGCACAATGCTGCCCCCTTCCGGTGGAAAACTGGAAGGGGGCTTTTTGTCTCTTTCCTTTTTCGTCGCTTCGTGATACAATAATTCTGATTTGAGAGCGGAGGGAGAGCACCAACATGGAACAGTCAACGATCGCGGCCATTGCAACCGCGCCCGGCGCAGGCGGCATTGCCGTGGTGCGTCTTTCCGGCCCGGAGAGCTATGCCGTGGCGGCAAAGGTGTTCCACCCGGCCAACCCGGCAAAGCGGGTAGAAGATGCCAAGGGCTACACCGCTCTGTTTGGGCATTTCATGGAAGGAGAGGAGGCCTTTGACGAGGGCGTGGCCCTCTTCTTCCGGGCTCCCCACAGCTACACCGGCGAGGACTGCGCCGAGATCCACTGCCACGGCTCTCCGGTGGTGCTGAATGAGGGACTGGACGCCCTGTTCGCCCAAGGCGCCCGGCAGGCCAAGGGCGGCGAGTTCACCCAGCGGGCCTTCCTCAACGGACGGCTGGACCTGGCCCAGGCGGAGGGGGTGGCGGACCTGATCTCTGCCGATGGCAGACAGGGTGCGGCGCTGGCCAATGCCTCCCTGAACGGCGCGCTGGCGAAGAAGATCGGGGCTGAAAAGGATGCCCTGACCGCCCTGCAGGCTCATCTGACTGCCTGGGTGGATTTCCCTGAGGAGGACGTTCCCGCGCTGGAGGATGCCCAGCTGGTATCCACTCTGACTGCCGTGAAGGGAGAGCTGGACACCCTCATCCGGAATTATGATGCCGGTGCTGTCCTGCGGGAGGGTGTGGACTGTGCCATCGTGGGGCGGCCCAATGCGGGCAAGTCCACCCTGCTCAATCTGCTGGCCGGGTTCGACCGGGCCATCGTCACCCCCGTGGCGGGCACCACCCGGGATGTGGTGGAGCAGGCCGTCCGGCTGGGGGACATCCGGCTGAACCTGTTCGACACGGCCGGTCTGCGGGAGACCGAGGATGCGATCGAGGCCGAAGGCATCCGCCGCAGCTGGAAAAAGCTGGACGAGGCGGGGCTGATCCTGGCGGTGTTCGATGGCTCTGAGCCCCTGACCCGGGAGGATCTTGCACTGGCGCAGCGGTGCGCTGGCCGCCCAGCCATTGCACTGGTCAACAAAGAGGACAAGCCCACTCAGTTTGACGCAGAGATCATTGCAGGCGATTTTGCCATGGTGCTCCCGGTCTGCTGCCAGGAAGAGGGGAGCCGCAGGGTGATCGCCGCTGCCGTTGCCCGCCTGCTGGGCACCAACAACATCGATCCCCACGCTGCCAGCCTCTCGGGCCAGCGCCAGCTTTCCGCCGCCACCCGCGCGCGGGATGCAGTGGCCGGTGCGCTGGATGCGGTCAGCGGCGGATTCGGGCTGGATGCCGTATCGGTCTGTGTGGACGATGCGCTGGATGCCCTCTGTGACCTCACCGGCGAAAATGCGTCGGAGAATGTCATCAATGAAGTGTTTGAGCGGTTCTGCGTGGGGAAGTAACGGAGGGCAGCCCGTCTGGCAGCTTTCTCCTCGGACACGAAACGGGCCATTCCATCGCCCGCCCTATGCCTGCGGCAACAGGGTCCCACCCCAGCGGACGGTCCTCGGAGAAACTTCCAGCCGCTCTGCCGGGTAACAGCAGATTGAACCATAGAGGAAAGTATAGGAAAAGTATGAATCATCTTGGAGATTACGATGTGATCGTAATAGGCGCGGGCCACGCTGGCATTGAAGCGGCCCACGCTGCTGCCACGCTGGGTGCCAAAACGGCGGTGTTTACCATGAGTCTGGATGCCATTGGCAACATGCCCTGCAATCCCAGCATCGGCGGAACTGCAAAAGGAACGTTGGTACGCGAATTGGATGCGCTGGGCGGTGTGATGGGCCTTGCGGCAGATGCCACCTACCTGCAGAGCCGGATGCTGAACAAGGGCAAAGGCCCTGCCGTTCATGCCCTGCGCGTTCAGACCGACCGCAAGCGCTACCACGAATATATGAAGCACGCCCTTGAACTCACGCCCGGCCTTGCCATCCATCAGGCCGAGGTGGTGGGCATTGAGGTGGAGAACGGCCATGTCAAGGGCGTTGTGACCCAGCTGAATGGGGAGTACAGGGCAAAGTGTGTGGTCATTGCCACGGGCACCAATCTGGGTGGAAAGATTTTTGTCGGTGATGCGTGGTATGCTTCCGGCCCTGACGGGATGCACGCCGCCAATGCCCTGACCGAAAGCCTGAAAGCCGCCGGTCTGCCGCTGCGCCGCTTCAAGACCGGCACGCCCGCCCGCGTCCACCGCCGCAGCATCGACTTCTCGAAGCTCGAATGCCAGCCCGGCGACCCCGACGCCGAGCTGCAGCCGTTCAGCTTTATGACCCACAAGCCGATGCACAACAAGGTGGACTGCTACATTGCTTACACCAACCCGGAGACCCACAAGGTCATCCTGGACAATCTGAGCCGCTCGCCGCTGTACGGCGGGGACATTCAGGGTGTCGGCCCGCGGTACTGCCCGTCTATTGAGGATAAGGTCGTCCGCTTTAAAGAGAAGGAGCGCCACCCGGTCTTTGTGGAGCCCTGCGGCGAGGACACCGAGGAAATGTACCTGCAGGGTCTCTCGTCCAGCCTGCCCGAGGCCGTGCAGAACGAGATGTACCGCACGATTGCCGGCTTTGAGCATCTCGAAATCATGCGCCCGGCCTACGCCATCGAGTATGACTGCGTGGACCCCACGACGCTCAAGCCCACGCTGGAAAGCAAGGTCGTGGGCGGCATCTACGGCGCGGGGCAGTTCAACGGCACGTCCGGCTATGAGGAGGCCGCTGCGCAGGGCTTGCTGGCGGGTCTGAACGCCGCCCGCCACGCGCTGGGCAGGGAAGAGCTTGTGCTGGCGCGGCATACAAGCTACCTCGGCACGCTGGTGGACGACCTTGTCACGAAGGGCGTCATGGACCCCTACCGCATGATGACCAGCCGCAGCGAGTACCGTCTGACCCTGCGTCAGGACAACGCCGACCAGCGGCTGACCCCCATCGGCAGGGAATACGGCCTTGTGCAGGATGACCGCTGGGCCAAGTACCAGCACACCCAGAGCATTCTGGAGGCGGAGCGCCGCCGCCTGCACGAGACGCCATGGAAGCGGCCGGTCTTGCTCCTGCTGCCGAAGGCGGCATTGCGGAAGAACTGCTGCGCCGCCCGGAGATCAGCTATCCGCTGCTGGCCGGTGTCATCGGCTGGGGCGAGCAGATCACCCCCATGTTGGCTGAGCGGCTGGAGACCGAGATCAAGTATGCGGGCTACATTGCCCGGCAGGATCGGATGATCCGGGACGTGGCCCGGCATGAAAAGACCCTGATCCCGGATGATTTTGAATATTCCGACCTGACCGGCCTGACACTGGAAGCCCGCGAAAAGCTGGCCCGCATCCGGCCGAAGAACCTCGGTCAGGCGGGGCGCATCCCGGGCGTATCGCCCTCCGATGTGGCGCAGCTGAGCATTGCACTGGCAGCGAGAGGAAAATAAAATGGAAGAACTGAAGCTTTACGAGGGCCGTCCTGCCGACTGCACCGGGCGGCTGGAAAAAGAGATCCGTACCTATGACCTGCTGGACAAGCTGGGCATCCAATTCTGGCGCACCGACCACGGCTGGATGAAGGCCGACACCATGGAGGACTGCCATGTGATCGAT
>OLWY01000413.1_pt1 | contig 23688 bp, 18 predicted proteins | sample 1644171 | NCBI WGS metagenome assembly OLWY01 (sample SAMEA103958150, study PRJEB25191) | human gut metagenome | biome: human-associated habitat [ENVO:00009003]; feature: intestine environment [ENVO:2100002]; material: feces | place: Germany | collected 2013/2015 | reverse complement strand
CATAAAGGGAAATTAACAAATGTTAATCCCCCAAGAATTACAACTGAGCCCAAATGATGATAGACAATGAATCGCTCCTAATCAAAGGAGTAAAAAATGGATCAGATTCTAGTTTTCGAATTTTATATAACTATTGGGTCTCGAAATTATATAGCTTTGTTTTTCGTTACGTAAAGTCAGAAGCTGTAACAGATGATATTGTTCAGGAAACTTTTTTAAGAGTATGGAATTATAGGGAAAGATTAAATCCGGAACAATCCTTCAAGGCATATCTTTTTACGATATCTTATCATTTGCTTTTAAAAGAACTACGTCACCAGATAAATCATCCGCTAATGGAACAATTCATGATTTACCAGTATGATGAACAAAAAACAAGTAATGAAGGGGAATATATAGTAGATTTTGAACATTTTTGTTTGGCTTTAGAAAAGGCCAAACAAAAATTAACCCCTCGGCAAAGAGAAATATTTGAAATGAATAAAGAATTGAATATTTCAGTTAGTGACATTGCCAAAGAATTATCAATAACAGAGCAAGTTGTTCGTAATCAGCTAACTGCTGCCTTAAAAGTCATACGGCCAGAATTAAAACATTGTTTTAATCTATTGGTATTATTTATATTGGATTTTTGATGCCATTTTATTAATGCATGTTTTATAACATATCTTTTTATATGTTATAAAAGTTATGGTTTAAGATATTATTAATAAAGTTTCAAAAACATATTGATGTTTATGGATTACAATGAACTAAAAATATTATTTCAAAAATATCAAGAAGGTAAAATAACAAGAGAGGAGTTTTATCTATTGCAAAAGCAGGTGAATATGCATTCGGATAAAACTTTGCAACCAATATTTGAAAAACAATGGGAGCAGTTTGAAGAATATATTCCATTATCTTCCGACAAGCAAGAAATGCTATATACTCGCATCCTTTCATCCCGAGATTTGCCAAAGGGAGGATATTATCGTAATTGGTGGATACGGATTGCAGCTTCAATTTTGATATTATTCACAATGGGCTGGGCTTTCTCATTATATAATGAAAATCAACAAATGCAGCAGCTAACTGAACGGAATGTTGTGATAAAGGCAGGAGATAGTCCATCTTCTATTATATTACCTGATGGAACAAATGTAAAATTGAACTCTTATTCTTCTCTTTCTTACCGTTCTGATTTTGGGGTTAAAGCCCGCACGGTATCTCTTTCTGGAGAAGGATATTTTGAAGTTAAGCGGGATGAAACAAGACAATTTGTGGTAAAAACAAATCATATAGATATAAAAGTCTTAGGTACAAAATTTAATGTTCACGCTTATGAAGATGAAGATTTTTTAGAAATGGCATTGCTGGAGGGAAGTGTCCAAGTAAATACTATAAAATCTCCTTATAGAAGCTTGGTTGTAAAGCCTAAGGAGAAGGTAGTATATAATAAAGCTGAAGATGAATTGATACTAAAAGTGTCTGATAATGATATAGAAACGGCATGGTTGAGTGATATCCTTATTTTTCAACACGATACATTAAGATACGTGTTGGACTGTTTGGAGAGAAAATATAGGGTTACATTTCATGTGGAAGATGATATTTTGCTGAGTGATATATATACAGGGGCATTTGATGAAAAAGACATCATAGATATATTAGAGATATTGAAAATACATTATCATTTTGATTATGTTAAAGAAGATTCGAACATTTATTTAAAAGCACGTACTGAGCCATAAGATAAAACTCCGGGTAATTAGCAGGTTACCCGGAGTAAAAATGGCTTAGTCCATAATATAACTATGTTCCAGCATAGTAATAAAAACTAAGAACCTAAAATTTAAAGTTATGGTAAAACAAACGGTTATACCTTTTTACAAAGGTAAGAAAAAGAATGGAAGATTGCGCCCTTTGGCGTTATCTTTATGTCTATTAACATTTGCAGGCGTTTCAGCCCAAACCGACAAGGTCAGTCTGGATGTGAAGAATGCTACAGTAAAAGAATTATTTAGTGCTATTGAAAAGCAAACTCCCTGGCATTTTTCATATCGTGATGCTGAAGTTAAAGAAAAAGAACGTGTTACGTTATCTGTAAAAAATGAAGAATTAAAGGTAGTGTTAACACAAGAATTGAAGAAACGTAATCTAACTTATCGTCTATCTGGTAATAAAATAATTATTATAAGCGCGGACGCAGATAAAGGCTCTTCAAAGAAAGTTACGGTAAAAGGACAAATAAAAGATGAAAAAGGAGAACCTATCATTGGAGTTACGATTATGCTGGCTTCCGACCAATCAGTAGGAACAATTACTGATCATAAGGGGGACTTCTCTTTATCTGGCGTTCCGGAAAATGATTATCTTTTGGTCTCTTATATCGGATATAAAGACCAAAGCGTGCCAATACGTAAAAATACTTTTCTTAACATAATGCTACAAGAAGACTCGCAGGCGTTGGATGAAGTGGTAGTTGTAGGTTATGGGGTGCAGAAGAAAGCTAATCTTTCTGGAGCTGTGTCGGTAGTTGAGACTAAAACCATTGAGAATCGTCCGGTTTTAAATATGGGACAAGCTTTACAAGGAGCTGTAGCAAATTTTAATGTCAGTATAGGAGATGGTGAAGCTGATGATTCTCCGAAATATAATATCCGTGGATATACTTCAATAAATGGTGGCGAACCATTGGTTGTTATTGATGGTGTAGTATCTACATCTGACCAATTAAATCGTATGAATCCAACGGATATTGCAGGAATTTCAGTGTTGAAAGATGCTGCATCATCCGCCATTTACGGTTCTCGTGCTGCTTATGGGGTTATTTTGGTTACTACACGTATGGGAAGTAGCGAAAAACTCACTGTCAACTATAATAATAATTTTGTGCTGCGTACAAATACACATATGCCTGAGATTATAACTGATCCTTATACTGTAGCAACCATTAGCAATGAAATGGCCTATCCGTGGTATAATTTATTTAATGAAGAACAGTTGGCTTATGCAAAAAAAGTATCAGAGGATCCTTCTTTGTCTCCTTATTACGTGAATCCCGATGGGACTTGGTCTTATTTTGGTAGAACTAATTGGATGGAAGAAGCATATAAGGATGTAGGATTTTCTACTATCCATAATATAGATATATCAGGGAAGACAGAACGTATTGCTTATTATTTTTCAGGAGGTTACAACCGTCAGAATGGTATGTTTAAGATGGGCAATGACATTTATAATAGATATAATGTCCGTTCTAAATTGCAATTTAAACTAACCGACTGGTGGAAGTTAGATGCAAACCTGAGTATGACGGCCTCAGACTATGACTATGCAACAGCAATGACGAACACATACAGAGAAATGTATAGAAAAAGTACTATTTATACACTCAAGAACCCTGATGGTACATGGACTGATAGTAGTGTGGGAAATTTAGGTGCAATGGCAGAAGGAGGTCGTGCTACGGACTGGAAAAATAACATGAATATCAATTTGTCTACACGAATTGATTTCATTAAAGACGTGCTTTTTGTACAAGGTAACTTTGCTTATGCAAATACCAAGACGCGTAGCAATTGGCATGATAAACTTGTACCTTATCGTAACGGGCCTGATTTGCCTTTGTTAATGTTTAATCCACTGTCAAGTGTCTCTGATGCGTCAAGTAGTAGCTCAGATACGAAACATTTGGTATTTGATGTCTATGGCACATTTCAAAAAACTTTCGCTCAGGTACATTCCTTGACGGCTGTATTAGGATTTAACCAGGAAGAATATAAATATGATTATTTTAAGGCGAATCGTGCAGAACTTATTTCCGAATCCTTGCCTACCATTAACTTGGCTACAGGAGACATGAATATGTCGCAAAAGATTGAATCATGGGCTTTGCGTGGCGCTTTCGCCCGTTTAGGATATGTTTATGCAGATAAATATATCTTTGAGTTTAATGGACGCTATGACGGAACTTCCCGCTTCCCTAAAAAAGACCGTTTTGTCTTTAATCCTTCCGCTTCTTTGGGATGGGTAATTTCTAGGGAAGATTTTTTTAAACCATTAAAAAATATTATCAGTTTCTTGAAACTAAGAGGATCATATGGGCGTTTGGGCAATCAGGATGTATCGACATATGCTTATGTAGCTACGATGGGATCTGGTAAAATCAGTCAAATATTGGAGGGAAAGCAACCGATATATGTCAGTGCCCCAGGTTTAGTGTCAGGAAACTTAACATGGGAAAAGGTAACAACAGCCAATATTGGTATGGATATTAATTTTTTTGATAATCGACTGACTATGACCGGAGAATTTTATATCCGGCGTACTAAAGATATGCTGACTAAAGGATATACGTTGCCGGCTGTGTTGGGTACAAGCGTTCCAAAGCAAAATGCGGCAAACTTGAAAACACGGGGCTGGGAAGTTACAGTAGGCTGGAAAGATCAATTGAACTTATGTAACAAGCCTTTTATTTACAATGCCAATTTTAATCTTGCAGACAGTCGGGCATGGATAACCAAATATGACAATCCGACAGGGTATTTAGGAGATCATTATGTAGGACAAGAATTGGGTGAGATATGGGGAGTAGAAACATTGGGCTTTTTTACATCTGAAGAAGATATAAAAAATCATGCAGACCAATCATGGAGCACTTCTTACCCGGGAACACGCCCTTTGGCTCCTGGAGATTTGAAATTTAAAGATGCCAATGGAGATGGAAAAATTGATGATGGGACTTGGACTTTAGATGATCATGGTGATTATAATATCATTGGCAATAGCCGCCCCCGTTTTACATTTGGTCCTAATTTGGGAGCTCAGTGGAACGGATTTGACGTTAGCTTGTTTGCACAAGGAGTTGGTAAGAAAGATTATTATCCAGGGGTAAGTGATTTATATTTTTGGGGAATATATGCACAGCCCTGGACTAATATTACCGTAGGAAACTATTATGACCGTTGGACCGAAGAAAATCCCAATGGATATTATCCTCGCATGAAAGCGTATGTTGCAGAGAATACAGATAAAGAATGTGGAGTAACACAGACCAAATATCTTCAAAATGCGGCTTATATTCGCTTTAAGAATCTTACAGTAGGATATACCATTCCTCAGAAATATGTAGAGAAAATAGGTATCCAGCGGTTACGCTTCTTCTTTTCTGGAGACAATTTGGGAGAAATTTCAGGATTATACAAGCATTATAATGTGGATCCGGAACAATTGGGCAATATGAGTTACCCTCTCCAGCGTTCATTTTCTTTTGGTTTAAATTTGACACTTTAATAGAATTGTTATGAAAAAGATAAAAAATATAGGCTTGATATTAATTGGCTTGGCTGTTATGTCGAGTTGTAATGATAGTTTTATGGATCGTTATCCAGAAACTAATATAACAGAACAGGTATTCTTCTCTTCTCCTGAGGATTTGAAAACATATACAAATGGCATGTATGGTTATTTGGATGCCGATTATTCGGATACACCTTCTGATAATAACTTGTATATAGAAGATACAGATATTTATAAAATGATGCGTGGTGAGATACGTCCGAATAATGTAGGTTCATGGAGTTGGAGTAATATTCGTACGGTGAATTTCATGTTAGCTCGTGTCGGTCAGGTAAAGGGGGACCAGACTGAAATAAATCATTATGTAGGATTGGCTCGTATGTTTCGAGCCATACTCTATTATTCAAAAGTCAAAGATTATTCGGATGTTCCATGGTATAGTTGTGACCTGCAAACTACAGATATAGATTTACTATATAAGCCACAGGATCCTCGTACATTGGTAGTTGATTCTATAATGGCTGATTTAGATTACGCTGTCCATAATATGAAAGATTCTTATAGCACGACTGTTATCTATCGCAATGTGGCATTAGCTATACAAGCACGAATAGCTTTGCATGAAGGGACATTCCGGAAATATCATCCAGAACTGAATTTAGCCGATGGAGATCGTTTTTTGGAAATAGCAGTAGAAGCATGTCAAAAGATTATTCAAAGCGGGACCTATTCTCTATCGGAAAAGACAGTAAACGATTTACCTCCCTATCAGTCTTTGTTTTGCAGTACGGAATTAACTCAAAATCCTGAAATGATTTTAGTAGGAGATTATGATAAGGCATTAGGTAGGATGCACAATGCTCAGGCACAGTTTGATTATAATACAGGATTGTCACGGGATTTGATGGAAGATTATTTGGTAGTGGAGAACGGACAGACTAAGCCATTTCATGAGATAACAGGATATGAAATAAAAACTTATAATGAAGTCTTTAATAATAGGGATCCTCGTATGGAACAAACATTTATGAAACCGGGGACTCAGGAAGTAGGCATAGCAGAAGCTCATCGTCCGTCACTGAATTTGGGAGGTTATCCTCAGATAAAATTTCGTCCGCTGACGATCGATCAAATGGAGTGGGGAAAATCTTATACGGACTTACCTATCATTCGCTATGCGGAAATTTTATTAATGTATGCCGAAGCTAAAGCTGAATTGGGTATCTTGAATCAAGCGGATGTGGATAATACAATTAATTTAATTCGGAACAGAGCTGGTATGCCATTGGTACAATTAAGTGATTGGTTGGCTGATATAGATCCTATACAAGCTCAACGTTATGCCAATGTAAATTCTTCCCAAAAAGGAGCAGTGTTGGAAATTCGTCGCGAAAGAAGGATTGAGTTAGCATGTGAAGGTTTCCGTTTTGATGATTTGATGAGGTGGGGATGTGGAGAACTTCTTGAAAAAGCTCCGGAAGGTTGTTATATACCAGGCATGGGATATTATGATGTGACAGGAGATGGTATACCTGACATAGCGGTAGTAAAAACCAAGGCTGATGTGGATAAAATTCCTCAAGAGGATAAAGAGAAGTATAAACTGACGGTTTATGCTCTTGAAGGAAATACGATAGGTCTTACCGAAGGAGACAAGGGGTATGTGTATCTTGTTTCCCAACATGGTAAATATAACTTTATATCGCCTAGATATTACTACTATCCATTAGATATAGAAGATATGACAATAAATAAGAACTTGTATCAAAATCCATTTTGGGAATAATAAAAAATACAATATATTTAATTAATTACAATCGAATATGAAATACATTATAAAATTAAATTTAATTCTTCTCCTTGTATTATTAAGCTCATGTGCTGATAATAGCAGACAGATTGATAACCCTAAAATAGAGAATGCTCCGAAACACGTGATAATTATCGGTTTCGATGGATTTAGCGCTGCCAGTATCAATGACGGTAAAATCTTACCGGAGTTGGCAAATATGCCTACTTTAAAGTATTTAATGAAGCATGGCTCATATACTTTGAAGAACCGTTCTGTACTACCTTCTTCTAGTGCCGTAAATTGGGCATCCATGTGGATGGGAGCAAGTCCTGAATTGCATGGATACCTACATTGGGATAGTAGAAAACCAGAACTTGAAGCAAGGGAATTAACAAGTAATGGAATGTTTCCTGATATATTTGCAATGACTCGTAAGGCATATCCCCAGGCAGAAATTGGATATATTTATGAATGGGAGGGGATGCGCTATTTGCTTGACACGCTCGCCGTGAATTATTTGAAACAAGTGGAATTGTCTGGTGAGGATGTTATGGTATCCACAGCTCCGGTGATAAGTTATATAAAAGAGAAAAAACCTAATTTGTGTGCGGTCGTCTTTGCCCAACCTGACGGAGTGGGACATTCCATTGGATGGGAATCTCCTGAATATTCTGAAATGCTTAAACGTTTAGACCAGTCATTGGCGTCTATTGTAAAAGCGGTAAAGGATGCTGGTATTATGGATGAAACTGTAATTGCTATTGTAGCCGATCATGGGGGAACCGGTACTTCTCATGGGGGGACCACGATGAATGAAATGCAGACACCGTTAGTCTTTTATGGTAAAGGGATAAAGAAAGGTTTTAATATACCGGAAAGCACTATGATATATGACATAACAGGAACTGTTGGTTATATGTTGGGAATTGAACAGCCACAAGTGTGGTTAGCACGTCCGATAAAATCAATATTTGAATAATGCAGGGTATTAATTTGTATTAGGTTGTTCACTAATCGTTGAGCAATGGTCACCCGATAAGCTAATAGTATGATCTATTTCTTACGTTATGATGGGTGAGGTAAACAAACTTTTCAAGAGGTTGTGCCAATATTTTGACACAACCTCTTTTTTACAGCTTATAGTAAGCGTCTCTAAATAAACTTGAGGCAGCTTTCTATTATAATTAGATGTCATTTTTTCATTTCTACACTATTGAAAAAATGAGTAATTATGGTATTATGTTCTCAAAGAGTATCTTGTTCATATATATGTGTAGGCTCATACATACGTATGTGTAGACCGATGCGTATATACGTATAGGCTTATACCACCGTATGTGTCGATGCATACGTACAAACACATTTTCCAATAGGCAGAAAAGACCTTGAAGTTTTCAAAAAAGATGGTGAAGTTTTTAAAAGACTCCATTATCTTTTTTAAAAACTTCGGTGTGTTTTTATGTAGGGAAGATTACATCACCCCCCCCACCAAGTCGGTCATTTCTTTTTGTCCGTTCATCCTTACATTTTAATAAAAATGCGCTGATAATTAACCTGTTAATAGTGACAGGGCATCCCCTCATTCTCGTTTCACTCGCCTTACCCGGTCCTTTCAAAATCTGCTTTCAGCGGTTTCATGCTCATGAATGAAAGGAGGCTGAAAGGGGGATGACACGATATTCCTTCACAACCGGAACCCCCATCAGCAGGGCGTTTCAGCGGTAGATGAAAGGAGGTAGGAAGAAACGGATTTTCGCCATTATGCGTTTCAAGAACTTTTTTGAAGAGGCTGAGATCTTTCTGAAAGTTTAATGCCCTAGCGCCGGAAAGATATGGTAAGCTATACTTTCGTCTGAAAGCAAGATAGAGGCACTACATTTCATATCTTTAAGGATGGGATAAGAAGCATGCTTATTGTTTATTATTATTTCGGCTTTGAAGAAATTATTTCCTTCCATTACGGTTATTGTATTCGCGCAGTTCACTATTTTCCCATGTGGATAACCATACCGGCCTGCTTCATATCCTTCGAATTCCATCTCTACAGGCATTTCTTTCTTCACTTTTGTAATGTATCGGTAGGGAATAAGCACTTCGGCATGAATGCAGCCGGTTACATCAGTTCCTGTTACGGTGGCTGTGGCCTTGATATTTTCAGGATAAGGAATAAAGAATGCCGCCAATATTAATATCAGTAGAATGACGGTGATATCGCCTATTCCGGTGCGTATGATTTCGGGTGGTACTTTGCCGATGATGTTCCTTACCTTTTCACTTCTTAGTTCTATATTATTGAAATCTGCCATAATTTTCTCCTTTTTCTAATTACCCAGTTCTAATTGGTTTTTTACAAGATTGTAATAGGCCCCCTTTTCCTCTATCAGTGAAGCATGATTACCTGTCTCCACTATACGTCCTTTATCCAACACGATAATTTGATGGGCATTTTTTACGGTGCTGAGCCGGTGGGCTACCACCACGACTGTTCTTCCCTTATAGAACTGATCCAGATTCTCGACTATGGTGCGTTCGTTCTTGGCATCCAAGGCATTGGTGGCTTCGTCCAGAAAGATATATAACGGATCTTTATAGACCGCACGGGCTATCAGTATACGTTGTTTCTGTCCCTGGCTCAATCCGATTCCGTCTCTGCCTATTATGGTGCTGAACCGCATGGGCAGACTCATGATGAATTCTTTTATATTGGCTATCTCTACGGCGCGCAGCAGTCTTTCTCCATCTATGTCTCCGTCGTCTACGGCGATGTTTCGGGCAATGGATTCAGAGAATATCACTCCGTCTTGCATTACTACCCCGCACTGTCTGCGCCACCATTTCAGGTTGAAGCTGTTCAGGTTGGCTTCTCCTATTTTTATTTCTCCCTTCATTACAGGATAATACCCCAGCAACAGTTTCAGCAAGGTGGTTTTTCCACTGCCCGAAGCACCCACTATGGCAGTCACTTTCGTTTCGGGGATGGTGAGGCTTACATCTTCTATGGTCATTTTCGGGCTGTGGGGGTCATATTTGAAGCCGACATGCTCAAAAGAAAGGTCATTGGAGATACCGGGTATTTCGTTCAATAGCCTGTGCTCATTCTCTTCATTCTTCATTTTATGAATTTCATTGATGCGTTCCAGACTGATTTTCACATCTTGCAATGAATAAAGGAAGCTCATCAATTGTTCCACTGGACTGTTCAGTTGTCCGATGATGTATTGCACTGCCAGCATCATACCCAGTGTCATTTGTCCGTGGATGACGGCGGTGGCGGCAACCACGGTTATCACTATATTTTTCACTTCGTTGATGAATATGCTTCCGGCCTCCTGTGTTTGTTGCAGCTTCAAACTTTTCATTTGCACGCCGAACAGATCCGCCTGTACATCTTCCCATTCCCATCGCCGGCGTTGCTCGCAGTCTTGCAGCTTAATCTCCTGCATGGCAGTGATGAATTGGTAGGTCTTGTTGCTGTTTTCTGCCTGTTTTTCGAATAATTCATAATCCAGAATTTTTCTTTTTCCCAGAAACAAGGCAATCCATAAAGCATAAAGAATGCTCGCCAGCAGAAAGATGCAGAAAATGGTCAGATTATAACTGAATAATACACAGCCGAACACCACGAAACTGAGCAGTGAGAACGTGACGTTCAGCATTTGGGTGGTGAGGAACTTCTCTATCCTGTTATGGTCGTTCATGCGTTGCATCAGGTCACCCATCAGTTTGGTGTCGAAGAACGACATAGGGAGTTTAAGCAATTTGATGAAAAAGTCGGAAACCAACGAAATATTGATTCGCATACTGATATGCAGCAAAATCCATCGGCGGATAAAGTCGACCGAAGCGCGACTGATGGTCAGCACCAGTTGCCCCAACAGGATGAGGTAGATAAAGTTCAGATTTTGATGGACGATGCCCACATCTACAATCGCTTGCGTGAGGAATGGAAAGATAAGTTGCAGCAGACAGCCCACTAATGCCCCCAGTATGATTTGTCCGAAGTAGCGTCGGTATTGTCTGAGGTAACCCAGCAGGAAACGGAAAGAGCGTTTGTCTTTTGTTGTTTCTTCCTGCTGCTTATAAAAGGCAGGTGTAGGCTGTAAAAACATGGCTATTCCTTTTTCCTCTCCATTAGACCGGGTACTGAGCCAATGTTCTTTAAATTCCCTGTTGTCATAGGTTACAAGTCCTTTGCCGGGATCTGCAATGTAGAATATTTTACCTTTCTTTATCCGGTAGAGTACTACAAAATGATTTTGGTTCCAATGCAGGATACAGGGCAGGGGGGCTTTGTGTAATTGTTCTGTTGTTACCCGTCCGCACGTGGTGTGCAGTCCCAGTCGGGTTGCCGCTTCGCTGATGCCCAGCAGTGACACGCCTTCGTTGGTAGCAAAGCAGTAGCGGGAAAGAGTATCTTGTGAATACTCTTTCCCATGGTATTTGCATATCATTTGCAGGCAGGCAATGCCACACTGCATGGAATCGTGCTGGTGGTAAACATGGAATTTGCTCATAATGGTACGTTAATTTACTCCATATCTTGAAGTATCCACTTCTTTGGGAGTTCTATCTTTAAATCCGTTGAATTTGTAGGTAAAACTCAATGTGATATTGCGTTGATAGAAATTTTGGTTGAGGTTTTGATACTGTTTGTCAAATCTTACCTTTACTTTGGGATATAAGGATTCAAAAATGTCATTGCATTGTAGGCCGACTATTGCTTTATCTTTTGCAAAAGTATATCTCAAACCGGTGTTGATGCACCAGTTATCTTCCAAATCCCAGATTCCCTGTATGCTGGGAGTTCTGTAGAAAGCCATAAGATTCATGGTTATATTGGGCTTTTTTGATATGAAGATAGTGTTGTAAGCCATTAATGATCCGGTCCATTTGTTTCTGTTGTATGCAAGTTCAAACCATTCGTTGCTTTTATAACGTTCATTGTATACGTTTGCAATCAGGTTTGAGCTGACAATATTCCCGAAACTGATAGGTATGACTGCTGTAAAGTTCAGCAACGACGTATAGTCTATATTGAAAGTTTTATGCAGTAATTGCAGCTTTTCCGGCGATTGATAGCTTTGGTCTATGAAGAAATCTTCCACCTTATAGTAGGAGACTTGAAAAGTGTATTTATTCTTCAATACATAGGTCAAATTGGTATTGCCGGTTCGTGCCGGTTTTAGCAGAGGGTTGCCCATAGAGACGCTATATTCATCATTATAGGAAGTGTAATTCTGCCTTTGCCAGTAACTGGGATAGCTCCTGATGGAATTGTATGCCAACTGGAAGATGTGATCGTTTGCCGGGATAAAAGTAACTGTTATATTAGGCAACAAGGCATTTTTTCTGTAACTGTTTATTTTGTATAATTCACCGATGAGTGAACAATCTATCGACAGTTTTCCTTCATAGAAAGATTTTTGGGTACCGGCATAAATATTTCCTGTATGTTCTTCTGTAGCGAAGGCGCTTGTATAGCTGCCTTCATTGTCGTGCTGTTTATCTACATTACTTTGTTTGTTGTTGTTCTTTACATAGTTATAGCTGGCTCCATAGTTTAAAATCCAATTGTTTTTCAAGTTATGGCTCATGTCGGCATACGCTTTCACGCGGTCTATATTCTGTTTTCGCTGATAGGTGAATGCATCTATGGAGTGGTGGTCTTTTATATACTTCATGTTTTGCGTGTTGTCGTCTGTATAGTTAGTGTATTCTACAGAAATGTTCCCCCATTTGTGTTTGTAGTACAGGCTGGCATTGTGCAAGTAGTCTTTTCCTTTGTTTAGGGAGTTTGCATCCGAAAACAGGTTGTTCACGCTATATGCATCTGATTTGTTCCGGGGGGCATATAGTCCGTTGTATGACAGTTCCAGTGATTGGGTATCATCTAAGTTATACGCTATGTTTGTGTATACGTTATGTTTGTTGCTAGTTGATTTGGTGTGATTTTCCGAGTCGATGTCATAGATGTCGTTTCCCAATGTATGTTTTGCTGTAGTTGTGCTTTTACTTATTTGTTTGTTGTCAGCAATTGAATACATTAGGTCGAACGACCATTTGGGGCTAGTCAGAAACAAACTTCCCACACCGCTGAAAGAATTTTCATGCTGGTTGATCCATGTAGCCTGTACCTGTCCATTCATGGTGTATCTGTTTTCTTTTTTCAGTACCACATTGATAACGGCACCTTTAATGTGTAGTTGTGGAGGAGCATTGTAGATAACTTCCACTTTCTCCACTTTTTCGGCCGGCAATGTTTTTAAATATTCAATGAGTTGTTCGGTACTCAGGCTGGAGACTTTGCCGGATATTAATATGGTAGTGCCGTTCGCTCCTGCTAAGTTGAGGCTGTTTCCATCTGTGCTGCTGATACTGGGCAGTTCTTTCAGTAGTTCGTGAGCATTAGCGATTATTTTATTTTGTTTTACTGACTGCAAATCGTAGGTTAATCTATTGTTAATCATTCGAATAACCGGCCGTTCTGCCTTTACGATTACTTCGTCCAGTTTACTGTCTGATTCCTTTAAAATTATATTTCCTATTTGTTCTTTAGATGAGTTCAAGCACATAGCTTCGTATGCCAGATGTTGGAACATCAACCGATAGGGCTTTTCCGTCATCGGAAGAGTGAACCGCCCTTCCTTGTCCGTTATGGTTCCGGCTATAAAGGTTGAGTCCTGCTTTTGCAGAATGATGGCAACACCTTCTATGGCAACACTGTCTTTGTTTATTACCTGTCCGACAATATTACTTGTTTGTGCGTGGCTTTGTGTGATATACACCAGTGCCAGTAAAATGTATAGGTACCTCATTGTTTATTTATAAATTAGATTTGTTTGAATACTCGGGGCATATTGGCAGCGAGGGTCAGGATAATCCCAATTCTTTTCTCCATACGCTTTTATAACTTTTACTAGGCATCGTCTGTGGTTCTTTCTACAAAACTCAAAAATGTGACATTTCGTGCAGGCACTATTTTCCCGAAACTGAGTTTGTCCCATTTCAAATAAGGCTTTAGCTCTCGGCGATTGCCAAATTTCTGCTAATGTCTGTTCTTTTAAGTCTCCTAAAATGAATTGAGGATGCCAATATAGTTGTTCGCAAAGTGTAACTTTTCCGTCGGGCAATACGAATAATCGATTTTCTAGAATTCCGCATGACCCTCCTTTAAAGCATTGGTCGTTGGGTTTTCCTTTATATTGTGACATCTTTCTTTTACATTGTTAGAGCTTTAACGTCTGGGCTCTGCAGGTGCAGTTGGATTTGGCTTCGGTGCAACAACCGTACCAGAACCTGCTACAGTGCAGGTACCAGAACCTACTACATTACATTTAACTGCTACAGAAAAGATACAAATAGCTCTTGCTTCTGCTCCTCCTTTTACATCCATCATTTCTTGGATATCCAATGAATCGGGGATGTTTTCCAATGTCGTAATAGATTTCATCTTATACGTTTTGGGTATAAACCTACTCTATAAACTTTTCGGTATCCGTTCCTGCTGATTATACAGATTAGGTTCTGTACTTATTTAATTTACCGGTAATAAAATAGTCATTTTGATGTTCTGTCAGATGGTTCTAAATCCCAATCGTCATCTGTTATATCCAGGGTGTCATCAAACCATTCCCAACCATTTTGGGTAAGTACCCAAATGCCTCCCTTTATTTGAGACATTTCATCAAGTAATAATGCATCTTTTAAGTTCATAGTTATATATTTTTGTTTTCTATGTTGCAAAGGTAAGCAGTTTGGTATAGAGCATTTATAATAAAAACATAATCATTTTATAATCTTTTTGACTTGAAACGATTATCTTTGCATTCTAAAATAGATTATAAGATGAAGAAATATTATTATATAACATTAGTAGCAATTGTGGCAACAGTCTGTCTGCAAGTAAGTTATATAAATAGTCTGTATAATCGATATGTTGATGAAAAAATAATAGGGATAGAAGATATAGTACAAAAACTTTCTACTCGTGAAAGGATAATTCGAGATGCATTAAGAGTAGGGGTAAAACCTAAAGAGCGTCCTAGAATAATGCGAAAACATATATCGCATATGACTCAGGAGGAAATAGACAGTCTTCGTCGTTTACCGGGAGGCGCAGATACTATTGATGTTATAGCAGCTCAAAAAGCAGGAATTGGAGGAACCGCTGGAGAAATAGTTGACCAGCTGATGCAAGATCTTCTATTGAAGTCTGGTTTTCCCTTGAATTTAAACACTTTGGACAGCCTTTGGCGTGCGTCAGACAGCATTGTCCGTCATCCTCATCAATTCCTTCTTTATGATAAAGACACCGTAATGATTTCTTCTGTTGGAGACTTGGAAAGCCATACGCCTGATTATGTATCTCAGCTTCATCCTATTGGCACAAAAGGCTTGCAATATCTTCAGATAAAGGCAGATATTCCTATGTCTCATTTTCTAAGACATCAGCTTTGGACGCTGGCTCTTTCTGCCTGCATGATGTTGCTGGTATTGCTTTGTCTGTTTTTCCAGCTGACTGCCATTCGCCGGAAGGAAGCATTGCTTCGCAAGAGGGAGATGACCATCAATGGCACTATTCATGATTTGAAGTCTCCATTGAACAGTGTTATTACGATGATGGGGTGGTTGAAACAGACAGCACCCGACAAAGAGACCAAGGAGATGCTTGAAACGAGTAAAGCGGGTGTTAGGCGTTTGATTTCCAATATAGAAGCCTTATTAATGACCGCACGCATGGACCGTCATCAGGTGGTATTGAATAAAAGCCTGATCGATGTTCCGGAAATGGCAGAGGGAGTGAAGAAGGAGTTGTCCTGCCTCTATCCGGGCAAGCCCCATACCATCTGCATCATCAATGAGCTTCCTGCGGGTTTGCAGGTAATGGCCGACGGTATGTATATAGAGAACGTGATTCGTAACCTGATGGAGAATGCCTTGAAATATTCGGATGCAGGAGTGAGGATAGAGGTCTCGCTCTCCATTGTGAATGAGCGGTTGTGTGTATCTGTCAAAGACAATGGTTGGGGTATCGCCCCATGCCATCAGAAGAAATTGTTCACCCAGTTCTATCGGGTCCCCCGAAGCGAAGAGCAACAGCAGAAGGGTTACGGCATAGGATTGGCGCAATCCCAATATATTATAAATGAACATGGAGGGGAGATAATGGTGAAGAGTGCCGAAGGTGAAGGAAGCACTTTTACATTCATTATTCCATGTCGTTGATTGAAAGGAGAAAAACAGATGAGGAAAGTTTTATACTGCTTTCCCTATCTATCTTGCTGGCAATTGTATTGATATCAGCGAACACCTGTGTTTTGAAGAAGGTCATCATTATTAATTATGACTTTTCGTTTCGCCGAGGTTTTTCCTGACCCAAATGAATAAGACAAATCAATCATTACACTGCGTGCGACGATACCAAATCGTGTTTGCCTTGAAAAATTACTATTTTGCACATGCTGTACGGCTTCACGATATTTCTCATTTCTAAAGGGGCTGTTAATATTTAATCTGATGTTCAATTTATTGTCTAACATTCGTTTCTGTACATAGCAGGAATACTTTTGGAACTTATTATATGCTATTTGCATTTCAGGTTCTTGCTGAAAAACACCCCATTGTGCTCCTATTGTCCAATCATTCTTCAAATTCCAGTCTCCGCTTAAATTTAAAGAATAGTGCGTGGCATGTTGCTTGAAATCAAGTCGCGTAGATTTCATATAGGTTTTACCTACTCTGCCGTTGATATTGAAGGACAATGCTTCTGTGGGACTATAACTAATATAGATAGAACCTGTTATTTTATTATAGCTTCCTAAGTTGTCGTAAGTATATGCTATTGTTTTCTCATTCTGTTGGGATGGATATTTGACGATAGCATTGTCTGTGTTTGAGTAGTCCAGCCATGTGGCAAAAGTGACAGAGTTAGAGAAATAATAGTAGGATAAGTTCATTTGGTTTATTTTTTCCGAGCGGATATCGGGATTACCATATTCTACAGAGAATTCATCAACTTGCTGCTGATATGGGTTCATCTGCCAGATGGAAGCACGTTTTATCAGTGAAGAATATGATAAAGAAAGACTGGAATATTGTGATAAAGTATAGGATAGGAACAAACGGGGTATCCAGTCGAATGTGTGATAGGAGTACTCATTCTCCTTTTCATTGCTGTACTCTATTTTGTTATAAGTATTTTCTATACGAGCACCGGCACTGAAGGAAAATTGATTAAGGCGTAGCTGGTAAGATAAATAAGCAGCCCATATATTCTGTTTTTGTTTGAACTTATCTATCTCGTTCTGCGCATATTTGTTTCCCTCTATCCATGTCCCTGTTTCGGGATTCCACTCATAATATAATGGACTGGACGTGCTCCTTCTATAAATATCTTTTGCTCCTATAGAAAGAGTATGCTTATTCAGTGGAATAGTATAATCAGCTTGTACCGTGTGTTCGGTTAATCCACCTTTTGTATTGGCTTTGTGGATGTATTCATTATAACTGTCTTTATTTTCAGAGTCAGTGAAGGAGCGTTCAGTCACATTGTTTTTCTTATTATCCGGGTTGAATGCATATCGATAGGTTAATAAGAACCGTTCTCTTTTCTTGTGTGGATATAAGTTTCTGTATGACAGATTAATCTCACGGGCACCGTCGTGTTGGTTTATTTTGTCAAATACATTCGAGTGATAATAAGGATTTGAGGGTGTTTGGTAATTATTGTTATATATTGTGTTCATGTTAATCCTTTGTAGCATGAAGTTGGCATCAGCATAGACAGAGTTCAGTGTATCTATGTTGTATTCCAATAGTCCTTTTATCAGATGATTTGTTATATTTCCGTCTGTTTCCCATTCCTGTGTGGTGACTGTTTTATCCGTTTCATTCAGAAATGTTTCTGTATAGGACGATGATGGTACGTGGTCGAGCTGTGTATTATTGAAACTGTAACCGAAAGAAGCCGATAGTTTATCTTTAGTAAAAAGAATGTTTACGCCGGCATTTTCCGCAGGATGTGTATTTCCGCCGGCATTCAGAATGATGCGGTAGTTATTAGGTTGGTTTTTCAGGGTGATGATGTTTAGAATAGAGCCACCCTCTGACATGCCATATCGCAAGTCCGGATTGGTGATGACTTCCACCTTTTCTATGGATGAGGCCGGAATGCTTTGTAATACTTCTTTCGGATTGGAGTTGGCCAAAGTATAGGGTTTTCCATTCAGATAAATGACATAATTTGAACCTCCTTTTACGGAAAGCGTTCCATCACCGCTTACAGAGACAAGCGGCACTTTTTTCATTGCATAAAGAAGGTTTTCGGCCAAAAGAGTCTTGTCGTTCTTAAAACTGTAAGAGAAACCATTGTCGGTCAGTGATATGCGCTGCTTCTTTGCTATGACTTCCACCTCTCCCAACTGTTGTGAATCTTCTTCCAGCATAATATGATGGAGGTTAATAGGAGATGTTCCGGTCTTTATATTCTTTGTTACGGTCTTCATTCCTATACAGGATATGATTATAGCGTATTGAGAATCTTTATTTAATTTCAGTAAAAAGGTTCCGTTACGGTGTGGGACAGTTCTTGCAATGCAGGTTTGATTGGGCATTAGGAGAGCGCTGACAGAAGCGTATGGTATGGGTTCATTATTCAGGCTGTCGATAACGGAACCGGTGACTTCTATTTTCAGATTATCCACCTCTTGTGCCATGCTTATAGCCGGCCAACTGTATATGACTCCCAAAAGAAGTGTAATGAGTGTTTTTGTCATATTGGTTATTTTTTTATGGAATGTTTTTAAGTTTTGCGATTGCTATTTCATAATTGTACGGACACATTAATTGGTTTCTATTGAACATTGAGCCTTGTAGTATATAAGTTAGCGCCAAACATCCACCACCGCAAATATGTCGTACTTTACAAGTTTGACAACCAGATACGTTATCTATATTGGGTATGAAGTCCGTTATCAGTTCTCCTTTAGGATTGATGAAACGTAATTGTGATATTTCTTTATCTAATAAGTTTCCCATTAAGAAAGTTCTATAATGTAATAGATGGCATGGATATACATTACCTAAGGGATCTATGCTACATGTACTTTGGGCGGCTCCGCATCGCACTTGTTTTGTTTTGAGTTTTTGAGGAATTGAATTCTCATCTTTCTCACATAATATTTGTTTGAAAGTCTCAATGGGGACCATATTTTCAATTTGAGAAATATCCATAGGAAGTAAAGGTACTGTTCTAAGGTAGCATTGATTCTCTTTTGCGAATTGGGTAGTGGCTTTTACATCATTTACCGTTGCATTCGAAAGTGTTGTGGAGATACTGATACCTGTCTTAGGATGGTGCGTTTTTAAATACTTTATATTATTTTGAAACAAATCAGGGTTGAATCCCTTACGATCTTTCTCAGCATAAACACTATCACAACTAAAAGTAATACTATCGATATATGCTAGTATTGTTTGAAATCGTTCTTCAGAAAAATCATGCATACAATTGGATATACAATTGATGGAAATAGTTCTTTTTTTTTCTTTGATATATTGGACTAGATTTAATAAATTCTGACAGAGAAATACTTCCCCACCAGTTAACGTGATGCTGGATGTATAAGGCACTATTTTATCAATAATCTTTTTCCATTGCTCTAGTGCTAATTCTTTTTTATTTTTTCTTATATCCTTATTATAGCAGTAGGTACATGATAAATTGCATTTATATGTTAAATGAATATAGTATATAGATGGCATACATATTGTATCTGTTTTGTCTTCAGAGAATTTCTCTGTTGATAATATTTTACTGTCAATTATTTTAAGACAGGCTGTTCTTACCTGCTCTTTATATTTCTCATTGACTTTGTCAGCTATATAGTCTGCACTTTTATATTTGTAGACTAAATCCAATAAATGTAATTCTAGCGTATTGCATTTACGACCATAATGGATATTTGAATTATAGAAAATGAATTCATTTTCTTTTTCAGTGCTAATAATCAAATAGTTATTGTCGTATGATATTGATAGTGTGCTAATTGAAGTTTCCATATTATAATTGAATAAAGATGCATCAAAAATCAGATGATGGTATCAAAACTGATCTCTGATGCATCACTGTTTTGTGTCTGTTTTTAGACTTGCTGAGGTGTGTCAGGATTGGTTATATGCCCAACAACTGAACCGATATTGCTGCCATAACTACTGCTACAGCTTTCTACGCAACTAGTTGAACATACTTTATCACTAGACACGACTCCAGCCGCAAATTCTCCTGCAAATAAATTTGCAGAATTTTTTCCACCAACGATTTTATCTAATAAATCGTTAGTTATCTGAAAATCATTCTTTTCCATTGTGACTTTTTTATAATTTATCGCTTACTCTATAAACTTTTCAGCATCCGTTCCTATTGATTATACAGATTAGGTTCTGTACTTATTTTAATTTACCGGTAATAAGATAGTCATTTAAATTGTATAATGAGTTTTGATTTGTACATGGCAAAGGTAAGTCGTTTTAATTGGAGCGTTTATAATAAAAACATAATCATTTTATAATCTTTTTGACTGGAAACAATTATCTTTGTCCTGTAGAATTGATTATAAGATGAAGAAATATTATTATATCACATTCATTGCCATAGTTGCAACAGTCTGTTTACAAGCTAAATACATTTGGGGCTTGTATAATCAGTATGTAACTGAAAATATAATCAAGATAGAGATGGAAACAGAAAAGGCAATAGAAGACGAGAAATGGATTCGAAGAGTCTTGCAGTCTATAAGCATGATACCTACTACCGAGGAATACTCATCGGAGATAAAGTCACAAAAGCCGGATACTGTTCGTTTGTCACCTCAAGATGCAGATATGATTCGTTCAACCACTGTCAAACAGATTGCTGCAGGTAAATTTGCTGCGGAAAGAATTCATGGGTTGGAGCAGGATATTTTGCAAGCAGCTGGTTTTCCTTTGAATTTAAACACTTTGGACAGCCTTTGGCGTGCGTCAGACAGCATTGTCCGTCATCCTCATCAATTCCTTCTTTATGATAAAGACACCGTAATGATTTCTTCTGTTGGAGACTTGGAAAGCCATACGCCTGATTATGTATCTCAGCTTCATCCTATTGGCACAAAAGGCTTGCAATATCTTCAGATAAAGGCAGATATTCCTATGTCTCATTTTCTAAGACATCAGCTTTGGACGCTGGCTCTTTCTGCCTGCATGATGTTGCTGGTATTGCTTTGTCTGTTTTTCCAGCTGACTGCCATTCGCCGGAAGGAAGCATTGCTTCGCAAGAGGGAGATGACCATCAATGGCACTATTCATGATTTGAAGTCTCCATTGAACAGTGTTATTACGATGATGGGGTGGTTGAAACAGACAGCACCCGACAAAGAGACCAAGGAGATGCTTGAAACGAGTAAAGCGGGTGTTAGGCGTTTGATTTCCAATATAGAAGCCTTATTAATGACCGCACGCATGGACCGTCATCAGGTGGTATTGAATAAAAGCCTGATCGATGTTCCGGAAATGGCAGAGGGAGTGAAGAAGGAGTTGTCCTGCCTCTATCCGGGCAAGCCCCATACCATCTGCATCATCAATGAGCTTCCTGCGGGTTTGCAGGTAATGGCCGACGGTATGTATATAGAGAACGTGATTCGTAACCTGATGGAGAATGCCTTGAAATATTCGGATGCAGGAGTGAGGATAGAGGTCTCGCTCTCCATTGTGAATGAGCGGTTGTGTGTATCTGTCAAAGACAATGGTTGGGGTATCGCCCCATGCCATCAGAAGAAATTGTTCACCCAGTTCTATCGGGTCCCCCGAAGCGAAGAGCAACAGCAGAAGGGTTACGGCATAGGATTGGCGCAATCCCAATATATTATAAATGAACATGGAGGGGAGATAATGGTGAAGAGTGCCGAAGGTGAAGGAAGCACTTTTACATTCATGATTCCATGTCGTTGATTGAAAGGAGAAAAGACGGATGGAGAAGACAAAAGTTTTGTTTGTAGACGATGACATCGCATTGGGTCAAGTGGTGATTTTGGCATTAAGGGCTTCGGGCTATGCTGCGGAGTATTGCACTACGCTGGTAGGGATTCAGGGTGTGGTTCAGGAAATGCAGCCGGACATAATGGTGCTGGATGTAGAGATAGGAGAGAAGAATGGAATAGATGCCGTTGCGGAACTCAAGCTGACGGCTCCCGATACACCGGTTTTATTTGTCTCTTCACACATAGCCGGTTCGGAAGTGGCAAGGGCGCTGGATGCAGGTGGCATCGCTTATCTGCGAAAGCCTTTCGAAATGGAGGAGTTGGTGGCTTACATACGCAGGCACACGCCATGTTTTCATCCGAAAGGACTATCCATCGGAATGTTCAATCTGAGAGCCGGAGACAGTATGTTGTTCAAAGGCGAGGAACCTGTGAGAAGGCTGACTGATTTTGAATATAAACTGCTGAAATTGTTGGCACAGAACATGAATCAAACAGTAAGTCGCGAACAGATAGTGCAGGAGCTGTGGGAGGGTACTTCCGGCAGCGAGCAGAGTTTGAATAACTATGTGGCGAGACTGCGGAAATATCTGTCGGAAGACGAGAGCCTGTCCTTGGAAACTGTGCCAAGAACAGGATATATGCTTTCCATTTTAGGAACTCAGCCGCGCGTTTTATGAGATTGCCTCCAATACATTGACAATCTCTACCACATACATTTTGTGAAAGCCTCCGTGTGCTTCTCCATACCATCGGTCGATAATGCTTTGGTCGATAAAGTCTTCCGGCTTAATCATATCGGCATACAGTTTCTTGCACTCAAAGGTCAGCCGGGCCTGTTCAAAAGTAATACTTCCATTTTCGGTGAATAAGGGTTGAAGTCCTGTTGCTTTCACTTTATCTATGTCTCGCCCTGACTTAGAACCGCAAATTTTATGAACATCCTTATGCTCTTCGCCCAAGAAAGAGAGAGTGAGATAATCATTCTGCTCTATGAAATCGAACGTGTAGCGTTCGGGGCGGATAAAAATGAAGGCTACCGGCTTGTTCCATAAGAATCCGATGCCGCCCCAGTTGGCAGTCATTGTATTGAATTTATCTTTTGTACCGGCGGTTACCAGCATCCATTCTTTGCTGATTGTCTCAAACATGTTGTCTTTCAGCTCTTTTACTTCTATCTTTTTCATTGTCTTTATTTGTTTATGTGCACAAAGATATAAACAATAAAATGACTATGCGGTTAATATTTTGGTATTTATTGGGTATATATTGTTTATTGTAGTCTGGCATTCAAGTATCAGGTTACTCCGTGGAAAGTATGGCGGTTGGCTCATGGCAAGATGCCGGCACGCTCAATGAAAGAAGCAAAGATGCTCCGAAAATTGAAAGAAGCAAAGATTATTGTAGATATTGTGTAGCTGCGGAAAGGATAAATAGTGTAAAACTTTTCCTTTCACTTTTTTAAAATCAAAAGTCGATTTGCTATCTTTGTCCGACATTTAAGAACTTTAAAAAGAAAGGATACAACAGTGGCAAACGATGTGGTTTTAACCCCGATGATGAAGCAGTTTTTTGAGTTGAAGGCAAAGCATCCCGATG
>OLWY01000411.1_pt1 | contig 23758 bp, 18 predicted proteins | sample 1644171 | NCBI WGS metagenome assembly OLWY01 (sample SAMEA103958150, study PRJEB25191) | human gut metagenome | biome: human-associated habitat [ENVO:00009003]; feature: intestine environment [ENVO:2100002]; material: feces | place: Germany | collected 2013/2015 | reverse complement strand
TAGCCAAATGTCTGATAGACGGAGACACCGAAACATTCTGGCATGCCAAATGGCAAGGTGGAAGCGACCCGCTACCGTATGATATTGTAATAGATATGAAGCAAAACATACAAATAGCACAGGTGGAATTGCTTCCGCGCGGCAGAGGTTCAAACAATCCTATCAAAGTGATTGAGTTTGCGGCTAGTGAAGATAACGTGAACTGGACTCCTATCGGCAGATTCGGATTCACGAATCAGGATGCTGCCCTGGAATATTATGTAAAATCGATCAAAGCACGCTACATCAGACTCACGATTCCCGATGATGGAGGAAACAGTACTGTCGCTGCTATCAGAGAACTGGATGTAAAGGGCACTATTATTAACTGACACATGAGCATTCGATAGGTATTTTATAGCAAGTGCACTCTATAGTGTATCTTGAAGTCAAGCTACTCTCTTCCCCCAAAGAGAGTAGCTTTTATTTTGTCCGATGCCACCTTTCCTGTTTTTCCAACGGTTGATTAGCTTCAAAGTCAACGGCAAAAGAAGAACGTTTTATCTTCTTAGAAACTGGATACTGAAGAACTACATATTCATAGTGATCATTCCGTTTTAATAGTCTCAGCCGGATTACTTAATGCCGTATGATATCCGTTAAGGACAACTGTGACAAACGTTACAAGCATCAATAAAACGACAGGTACTATAAATACTTCTATTCCCCAATCCGCAGGATACACAAACTGTTCCCTCCACCGTTTCATCAAGGTATATACGATGGGGACAGCGATCATGTCGGCTATCAGAATATAATAGAAGAACGGACAATTCAACAACAATAGAATTTGGCGGGAAGAGGCACCGTGTACTTTACGAATCGCAATTTCTCTTTTTCGTTGTTCTACCGCATACCATGTAATTCCAAAGATACCAAAAAGGGTCAGGAACAAACTGATTATAGCATAAGCCAGTAATAATCGGGAGAAATTCACCATATCTGTATTGTTGGATATATATTGCTGATAGGCGTCTATGTAAACAAAAGAATGTCCCAGCTCGTGTTTCTCCCACAGCAACCGGAGATTTTTTACTATCTCATTGCGTCTGCCCTCATCTATACGACAAGACAGGTAGGTTGCCTGATCGACCGGAATCTCTTGAAGAATAATCTGCATCGGAGTAATGGCAGAGTTGAAAGAAGTCAGTCTGAAATCTTTGCACACACCGATAATAGTTCCTTCACCGGCGTTGTCCTGCTCATATTTGCTTAAGGTCTGCCCCACCGGATCTTCTCCTCCCGGTACAAAGAACTGTACAAAGGCTTCATTAACAACTACCGGATGGGCTACCTTGGAAAATAAATCCTCCGTTCGTTCCGGTTCGAGAAGTTCTATGTTGAATAAGTCCAGCAGTTCATAGTTCTCGGTCAATAAAACTTTATTTATCATTACTTCCTGCCCATTCCTGTTTAGTGGAATGATGATATTAAAAGGACTCGTTATCCGCCCTTTGGATAACAGGGCAGTTTGGATACCGGGCAGTTTTTTAATGTCATTATACAAAGGGATAGTCAGGGCAGTCCCCTCATTACCTAAGATTATAACTCCTTTAAAGCGTTCACCCTGCTCTTCTATGGTTGAAAGCTGAGAGCGTATCATCATAAAGGCAGTCATCAATCCGATGGAGATAACCATTTGCACGCCTACAAGGATCGCTACCAGGCTTCTTCTTTTTCTCCCTTGAAAGAATTGCCGATATCCGCTGATAGAAATGCGGTTCAGTTTCTTCGCCATATAGGTGGCCGGTATAATGGCCAAAAGAAAAACAAACAGAAGGATAAATGGAAAGACTTTCCATGAAAGAATGAAACTGAAAGTCAGACGGGCATCAAAAAAGTAATTAAAAAGAGAAAGTATGTCCCCCATTACAAGAATGGAAAGGATGAAAGCGATAAATACAGTAAGGAATGTATCGATAAAAAGTTGCCGGCAAATATATGAATGGGAAGCTCCCATTAATGTCTCTACATGAATCATATTTACTTGTTTCAGCAGGCGCGAAAAGCTTAGGTTTACGTAATTGAAGCAAGCGATGAATAAGACCAGAAAGGCTGATAATAAACCGATACTCAATAAAGCGATCTGCCGGTGACTGAATGTTTTCACGGAATCAGCCAGTTTTGTGTCGAAGTAGGATTCTTGTAATGTCTGGAGTTTATAATATCCGGGACCTGTCACTGTAGGCAGTTCTGTTGACTCAAAACGTTCGCGAAAGGCTGACACGTCAGTCCGTTCTTTGAGAAGAATCATACAGGAAGTTCCTTCTTCCTGCAGGTTCTGAGAATTACCGAGCAAATCAATACGTAGGGCTGACTGCGCATAAAACTGATATACAGCAGATACCCTTTTCATTTCAACTTTATCTCCATATACCAAAGACAGTTCCCGCCCGATACAATCGATCTTCCCGAAGTATTGCATGGCTTTTTCTTCACTCAAAGCAATACAGTCCGGCTTGGTCAAGGCTTCTTTCATATTGCCGGACAATATCTGGTACGGAAAAAAACGGCAGAAAGAACTGTCGGCCTCAACAATGACCTGTTGAGGAAAGCACTGGTTCTCAATTTCGATATGAGTTACTTCCTTCTCGGTCAGCCGGAGATAAGATTCAATCTCCGGAAACGGAGCTATCGTTCCGGCAACCGATCCTCCGTAGACAAATGATACTTGTCCGGTGCTCTGCATGGATGGTAGTTGCTGGGTCAGACGCAGGATACGGTCTTTCTTTGGATTTTCCCCTTCTATCGTATATTCATGGATGACAAACGAAATCAGAAGATTGGTACAGGAAATACCGACCACAAGACTGACCAAAGAGATGACCGCAAAAAGTTTATTGCGCCACCAGTTTCTGAATATAAGTTTTAATAGTACGAGGTTTTCCATAGCAGTTCGTTCCATTCGTTGTAATCTTAGTCGTTTTTAATCTTATTCGTTCTTCATGATCAATGCCGGATTGATGCGGACAGCCCTACGAACCTGCCATAACAATGTTCCTAAAGAGATTATTAATGTAAGAATAAAACCTGTTATAAATATATCGACTCCGACTGGAGCTTTCACTGTAAAGTCCTTGGTATAATCATGAATGATATAATAGGCCAAAGGAATAGCAACTGCAAATGCCGCCCCCAGTATATATAGATACTTCCGTACCAGCAATAAGGCCACTTGTTTGCCTGTAGCGCCATTTACCTTGCGCAAGGCTATCTCCCGATATCTCTGGCGAATATCATACAACGACAGACCGAACAGGCCGAGACAGGATATGCAGATAGCCAGTCCGGCAAAAGTGACATAGATCTGAGTGGCTCTTTTATCTTCATCATACAACTTTTTCACTTCATCTTCCACAAACGAGTAATCAAATTCTCCCTGTCCCAACACTTCATCATGCAACTCTTTCAGAAAATCAACCGCTTCTTTACGCTTTCCTTCCACAATTGTCGCTATCAAAGGGTTAGTAGGATTATCTCCTTTATCATATAATATAGCTAAAGGAGCATCTCCTTTCGCCAAATGTCCTGTCCGAAAATCCTCTATTACTCCTACTATCTCGAAAGGAGGATTTTTCCCTTCATCTATTCCCATACTCCACCACAAACGTGATTCCGGCTGTAATGAAGCCTCCTCTATATTCTTTATTTGAAATAACTTCTTAGCTGTTTCGTTGATAATCATTTTATACTGGGCAAACTGATCTTTGTCGTTCCACTCCCTCCCTTCTTTCAGTTTCAATCCGAACATATCCATATACTCTTTATCGGCATTCATAAGGGCTACTTTATGTTTTTCTCCGTTATCCGCTTCCAAGTTAATGTAAGGTTCCAGATTTATAGGAATTTCACCATAGCTCCATGTAACGAACAAAGGACACGCATTCATTTTCTGCTTAATAACTTGTTCTTTGTGCTGTTCCAAATCGTGCTCTTTCTGCCATTCTTCATCACTTGCATACCTCCTGTTTTGTGTCTCGTGTGACAGGAATTGGCAAGATATAATATCCTTTGCCCGATAACCCAAATCAGCATGAAGCATAGTATATAACTGGCGCACAAAATACAAGGAAACCACAATTAAACAGAAAGTGATGATATATTGAACGAATAGAAAAAATGCACGAGACACAATGGAATGTCCCCCGACACTGACTGAACGCAATGAGGTGATAGGTGAAGAGTAATTGTATCTTAAAAAGGGATAGATAGACGTAATTAACGGTAACCCGAATAATATAATAAGAGACAGTAGTAAATCAAACTTTAGATCCGGTTTCACGGGTATTGAATATACAGTTGCGAATAACCCTGCTGTAACCTCTATCAGCATCCATATAATCAGCATTGAAGTAGCAACCATACATAGATTTTCTGCATATATTTGGGAAAATACTTGAATACCACTCGCACCATACACCTTTTTAACTCCAAACTCACGCGCCCGCTTCAGTATAATAACCGTGTAGATATTGATAAAATTGAAAATTCCGACCAGCAACAGCATACATGCTACAACAGACAACACAATAACATGTTCTTTATTTCCTCTTAAGAAGAAACCGGATGCAGAGCTTACCACCTTATTAAAATATAGCTCTTTCAATGGAAAAAGCCTGAATTGTATAGGTGAATGACTAAAACAAATCAATGACTGTGGTTTAGAGATTTTTTCATTAAACTTAGCCAACTCCGTACCCTTAACCAAACGTGTTATACAAAATCCCATTCGGCTCCAATCCATATATTTTCCCTGATTCACAGGAGTTATCAAATCAAACTGCAAAGAGGATTTGGTATCCGGTTCATCTACAATTCCCCGTATAGTAAGTGTATAGCCTGCGGAAGAAACAAGTTGCTTTCCAAGCGGGTTTTCATCCTTAAAAAGATGTTTAGCATATTTTCGGGTAATGATCGCATCATCCGGACGTTGAATAGTCTTAATGCCTGAAATGACAGGATAATCCATTAGTTGTAGAAAGAAACTATCGGTCACTAAAACATTGGCTTGAAAACGGTGATCATCAACTATGATATAATCATCCTTAAAAGAAATGCAATATGAATACTTTTCTACTTCCGGATTCTTCATCGGATCAATAAAATTAGGATCATTATTCCTGTCCGTATTGTCAATTATTGAAATATGACCGTTACTTCTTTGAGCTGTCAATATATATAATTGATTCAGATCCTTGCAAAAGTGGTCTACGGTCACTTCCTGATGAATATAACGTACGATTATTAATGTTGCCGCTACACTAATCGCAAGCCCTATAATATTTATTATCGTATAAATTCTAAAACGAAACAGGGCCTTGATAGCTGATAACTGATTCTTCATATTGCTTTTATTAAATAATATTCTTACTCACTTTTAATCACCTCTGCCGGATTCTGCCGGGCTGCTTTCCATACTCTCCAAATAATGCTCAGGAAAATGATAAGAAGCATTACAATAAATATTCCTCCATATATCCAAAGACTTATCGGAGTCTGTTTTACATAACTTTCAAGCCAATGTTTCATAATGACGTATCCTAATGGAAAAGCGATACATGATGCAATGATAAGCAAAAGCAGATATTCTTTAAAGAATAAATTCAGAATTGTTCCTATACTGGCACCATTGACTTTACGAATAGCAATCTCTTTACGACGTTGCTCGCACGATAAAGTAACTAAAGAAAAGATGCCGAATACGGCAATTGCTATGCATATAAAGGAAACAATACTCAATAGCATACTTAAAGAATTTTCCGATTTCATGTACTCATCGTATTTCTCCTCCATATTAATCAAACGTAATTCTGCATTCGGATTAACTTTATAAGCTTCTTCTCTCAATTTTTGAGAAACATTTTTCCAGGTACCCTCTTTAAACTTAAAAATCAAATGACCTCTATTTTCACTTTTTTGCTTGTTGTCCGGCAAGAAGAATATAGCTGGAGTAACCGGATGTATCGGGGCATTATAATAAATATTTTTAATAACCCCTTTTACTATACATTTTTCGTTCAGGTGTATCTTCTTTCCAATAGGATGATCCCAACCAAAAGCCTTTGCCGCAGCTTCATTTATAAGGACCGCCTCTTTCCCGTCTTTTTCATCCAACATATTACCTTCCAAAACTTCAACTTGGAAAAAATTAGCATAATCCTGATTGATGGTTTCCTTCTCTAACTTGATACGTTGTTCTTTGTCCGCCTGTCCTTCCCATTCCCTCACTTCATAACTATAAAATGACATTTTAGGAATAGGAGTATAAAAGCCATATAAACATTCTATAACATCAGGCATTTGTTCCAGAATTTCTTTAAAAGGAACACCTTCAAATCCATAACCGGAAGCTATAACTCCTATATTATGTCTATTCAACCCAAGTTCTTTTGAATTCAATAGATAATCCAGCTGTTTCATCATCACCATAGTACAAAACACCAAACCAATACTAACAAATAATTGAAAGGAAACACTTCCTTTATAAAACCAACCGGAAAGATGAAGATTTGATTTATGTTTAATACTATCAAGCAAAGACTGCTTGCTGACATATCGGATAAGTATGGCTGCCAGACTTATAGTTATCAATATTAATAATAATATATACATAAGCGTTTCACTATAATAGAATGAAGTATCCTCGGCTATTTGTGATAGAGATCTAAAGCCCGGTAAAATGAGTTCTATTATCATAAGTCCTAATCCCGATGATACAATGAGTAACAATACCAATTCCCAAAGAAGTAATGACAGCAAACTACCATTAGAAGCTCCATTTACTTTCCGTAATGCCAATTCACGTTTTCGCATTCGAATACGAGTAACAAGCATTGTTAAATAGTTACATAATCCACAAATAATAACCAAAGCTCCAATCCAGGCAAAAAGACGAATGTGATTCAATTTGACATTAACATCTTCTCTCGGATGTGTACTTCGTAAGGTAGATAATAAAGCAATAGGAGTAGACATTAACTGTTTATATGAGTCTTGTTGCACTTCATATTTAGCCAATCTTTTCTCCAATGCATTTATATCACTATTAGGGTAAATACGGAAAAGTGTATGGCTTCGTTGACTCCCCCAATGTGGATCTTGATCCTCATAAGGTAATAATATATCAAAAGGATATAAAGAATGACCTTCCCATGATTTTACCACTGCAACTATTGTCATCTTTGTATTATTTGTATTAGGAAATATAAATTGCTTACCTATCGGAGATTCAGTTCCAAATATTTGCTTAGCAATTTTATCAGTAATGGCAATCTGGTTATTCTCTAATCTCATACGGTTGCTTCCTTCTAATACAATAATATTAAAGATTGAGACAAAGTTTGAATCAACTCTTAATTGTTGTGTCTGATATACATTTTTCTCATATTCAATGGGTATTATGTTTTTTTGTATTATATGGCAAGCCTTTTCTACTTCCGGACAGTTTTTCATTATATAATCAGCCAACAAACTTGACGAATAATAAGAGAATCCGTCTCCTTGCAAATCAAATTTATCACCTGCCAGATAAATACGGTCTGCTCCTTCATGAAAATTATCATACGTCATTTCATAACGAATCCATAAGACAGACAGCGCAAAACAAGTGAAACCAACAGCTAGGCCAATGATACTGACAAGGCTCTGTGTCTTGTACTTTACCAAATTGCGAAAGGCTACTTTCAAATAGTGTTTAATCATGGTACTTTATGAATATATTACATACTGACTTCCGTTACTACCTGTCCATCGAACAAATTAATGATACGGTCGGCATAACCGGCATCGTGCTGTGAGTGTGTTACCATCACAATAGTGGTTCCTTCCTTATTTAGTTCACTCAATAGCCCCATCACTTCTTTGCCGTTCTTTGAATCCAGATTACCGGTAGGCTCATCGGCCAGGATCAGCTTTGGATTGGCAACTACTGCACGGGCAATAGCAACACGCTGCTGCTGACCTCCGGAGAGTTGCTGAGGGAAGTGAGCCGCACGGTGGCTGATATTCATCCGCTTCAAGATATCCGTTACCATCTGCTTACGCTCCGACGCCTTGATCTTTAGATAAGTCAACGGCAGCTCCACGTTCTCAAAAACGTTCAACTCGTCTATCAAGTTGAAGCTCTGGAACACGAAACCGATGTTTCCCTTACGGACCTGCGTACGCTCTTTCTCTTTCAAGTGTCCTACCTCTTGGTCGCCCAAGTAATAATTTCCCTCGGAAGGATTATCCAGCAAACCCAGAATATTCAACAACGTAGACTTACCGCAACCGGAAGGTCCCATGACAGCGACGAACTCGCCATCTTTTACCTCCAAAGAAACCTTATTCAACGCAATTGTCTCAACCTCTTCCGTACGGAAAAACTTACTTAAACCTTCGATCTTAATCATGACTGTATTTGTTTTAATTGTTATCTAACTATTTAATTTACCATATCTAATTCAAATAGTGTGCCAAACTAACTAAATATTTAATTCTCAAACAAGTAGTATTTTACTTTCCAAAACAGACTGTCCAATTATTTGACAGTGGTGTACAAAATTTAGACACTACTATCCAATATCTCGACATAAAGAAACACCTCCCAGCTTCACAGATGAGAGGTGCTATTGTTGACTTATCTACATAGTAAAACCTACATGTCACTACTTGATCTTATCTCTATATCTTTTTCCTCCGGCATGTCGAAGTTCTCAATGACTGTCAAGAGAAGCTCCTCTTCATCAACATTTATAGAATAAGAAACTGTATTTTTACCCTTCGAGAAACGGATAAACCAACTAACCACCCCATCGTTCTCATTCTCGATCACTTGATAAGCCTCTTCCTTGTCCCGCTCAAAAGCGGATTTAATTTCTTGTTGTAATGCGGCGTGGCCCTCCACGACGAAAGAAGAGACTATCTTATATACCTTTTTAGTTTTCGGATCTTTATTCGTTACTACGCTTTTATCGATCGTCTTATCCGCTTTACATTTCTGCACGACAGCCTCCAAATTCTTCTGTGCCCATAACTCTGTACTGAAATTTCCCACCAAAAGGCATAATGCCACCCAAAAACATTTACTTGCTTTCATAACTTCTTTTGTTTATTAGTTAATTTACTATTTATCCAATTCCAAGATCTTATAAACCTCCTTACGTACCTGAGTATCCGGAATATTCCTCAGTAGAGTCTCCCGTTTCTTCTCGAACCGCTTATTCATCCTTTCCGGCAAATAAGCTATTTCATCCGCATTTCTTAAGAGCTGATCCGCATTCTTCTCCATCGCTTCCGCCGCTCGGGATATGACCTCCAATTCGGGTTGTATCTTCTTTATATCTGTCATTACGACACCATTGCGCACGATGTAGCTTCCCTCATAAGGGTTAAAAGAAGCATTTTGATTCATAAAGACCGTATTCACCAAAAACAACAAAAGAGAAGCCGCCACGCAAACTGCGATTGCCCATCCTATTTTTCGTTTATAAGAAATTTCCTTAGCGGGTAGCCTCAATTCCGGAGTCTCGCTAAAATCCAAGGCAATGCCACTCTCGAAATATCCGAATACCTCCCGATAACGTTCCAGATGGGCGGGAATATCCGGACGGGCGAAAAACTCATACAACACTCGCTCCTCCTCGTTCGAGGTCTGACCCTCGAAGAAGCGGTCTAATAAATCCTCTATAGACTTGTATTCCTCTGTTTTCATAACGTCTGCATTTTAAAGAATTGCTCTCTCACCCGTTTACGGGCACGGGAAAGATTCATACGTACCGCCTCGGGGGTACTTCCGGTCAACCCGGCGATTTCCTCCACCTCGAAACCATCCACGTGTTTCATGCGAAGAATGGTCTGTTGAAGTCCCGGTAGTTTATTGATAAGCCGCATTACATGCTCCAAACTGTCTTTTTGTTCCAGCTGGGTATAAGGCGTGGAAGCATCGCAGATAAAGAATTGTTCGCCCGCCTCACCTTCCGTGCGTTCACGGACTTTCATCCGGTTTAGGCAAAGGTGCTTGGTGATTTGTACGGACAAGGCCATTACATTATTATAATAGTCCAACTCGCCACGCATATACCACAGCTTCAAAAAGACTTCCTGCATGACATCCTCGGCATCCTCCGGGTTATCCAGCAGCCTTCTCGCATAAAGGAATAGTTTCTCCCGCAAAGGCAATATCTCTTTTTTAAACTGTTCTTGTTCCATTCTATCTTAATGACAATCGAGAAAAGAAAACGTAACATGGCTGGAAAAAATAAATTCAAGGTCTTTGTCATTCTAGTATTATAGTCGTGCCACCCTTATGGCACGATAATGCCACGGCGATGGCACGATGATGCCATAGCGATGGCACAACGATGCCACGCTAGTGGCACAGCCGTGCCACTATAACGGCACTGGCTTGGCACTGTAAGTTATTACTAAATAGCCCTATACATCACAGATACGGATACACTTCTCCAAGGAAGCGATCTTGTCTTCTTGGGCGGGGACGAACTCCTGCCCAACGAAGCCTTTATAGCCTGTCTCCATAAGAGCCTTGATGATAGCCGGATAATAAAGTTCCTGCGTCTCGTCGATCTCGGCACGGCCCGGACTTCCACCGGTATGTACGTGCGAGAAATAAGGATGGTATTTCCGGATATTCTCGATGATATTCCCCTCCATGATCTGCATATGATAAATATCATATAGTAACTTAAAATTAGGGGAACCGATACGGCGACAAAGCTCCGCACCCCAAACCGTATGATCGCACAGATAATCCTTATGACCAACACTGTTCAAAAGCTCCATGGTCAAGACGACCTTGTGTTTCTCCGCTAACGGGATAAGGCGCTTCAACCCCTTCTCGCAGTTCTCCCAGCCTTGCAAGTCCGTTACGCCATTACGTCTGCCGGAGAAGCAAATCAAGTTTGTCAATCCAGCGTCCGCCACCATCGGGATCACCTTCTCATAACTGGCGACCAACTCGTCATGCAAGGCCGGATCATTGAAACCTCGATCTATTCCAAGCCCGGCCCCTTGCGCCATCGCCACCGTCAGGCCATGTTTTTGTACGATCGGCCAATCTACCGGGTCCAGCAACTCAACGGATTCAATCCCTATATGCTTGCAGATCTCACAGAACTCATCCAGCTTATAATCGCCGAAACACCATTTACTTACGGAGTGGCGGACATTTCCTTTCAAGGGTTCCTTCACGTCTGTTTTCTTTTTCGCGGCGGCTGCCGCCTCGATACCTGTAGTCGCCAAAGCCACGCCTCCAGCTAAAAATGTCTTGATAGCCGTTCTTCTTGATATGTTTTCCATGTATTCGAATTTGATAGTTAATAGGAGACAAATATAAGAAAAATCGGATATAATATCCTGAGGCGTTGGTATTACATCCAAAAACACTACTTTTGCATCGGAAGTCACTCTACATGAAAAACACATCATATACAAAACGATCTATTTATCTGATCCTATTCTTTATAATAGGATGCACTTCATCCCTATACGGAATGGAAGGCGCAGGTGTGTATTTCAAGGCGAGCCTATGCGGAAAAATCTATAAGCATTTTTCCTTTCTTGTAGAAGAGGACATCCGTCCGAGAGATGACTTTAAGGAAGCGGAATGGTTCCTCACCACCGTTGAGGTAAACTACAAGTTTAATAAATATCTTCTGGCAGGAAGCGGATATATGTCTCTAGCACGATACAAGGCATCCGACGAGTTACGAAACCGATATTATCTCTACGCTACGGGGACTTATTCGGCCGGACGTTTTACCCTCTCTGTCCGGGAACGTTTTCAAAGTACCTATAAGGTTCACGCCGAACATCCCAAGAATTATCTGCGTTCGATGCTGACCCTCTCCTATAAGATCCGCAAGAGTGGTTTCTGTCCTTTTGCCTACACCGAGGTCTTCAATGATACGCGAAATAAGATGCGGTCCGATAAGATCCGTTTCTCCACAGGAAGTAATTACCAACTAAACCCGAACAATAACCTCCAACTCTATTATCGCTACCATATATTTAATGTAGACGATCCCGTGAATTACCGCCATGCGATCGGTATCTGCTATACCCATCGTTTTTAATAAGAATTTTCGTACCTTCGCGTCCCGAGTGCTTGATAAACCTCGTTAAAAACAAGAAGACATGCAAAAAACAGTTACAGTACCTTTCATGCTGCTAGGTATACTTTTTAATATATGCCTTGTAGCGTCCAATCTTTTAGAGACAAAAGTAGTGCAAGTAGGCGGTATAACGGCTACCGCAGGTTTGATCGTATTCCCGATCTCGTATATCATCAATGATTGTATAGCGGAAGTGTGGGGATTCAAGAAGGCACGGCTAATTATCTGGAGTGGCTTCGCCTCTAATTTCCTAGTGATCGCTTTCGCGCAATTGGCGGTATTATTACCGGCCGCCCCTTTCTGGGAGGGGGAGGAAGGTTTCAATTTCGTCTTCGGGATGGCCCCACGTATAGCGGTCGCCAGCTTGATAGCGTTTTTGGCCGGTTCTTTCCTGAACGCCTATGTGATGAGCAAAATGAAAATCGCCTCCAACGGAAAGAATTTCTCGTTACGAGCGATCGTATCTACCCTTATCGGTGAGAGCGCCGATTCCCTGATCTTTTTCCCGATCGCCTTCGCCGGATTGATCCCGGCCGGAGAATTGCTTATCATGATCGGGACGCAGGCGGTACTTAAATCCTTGTACGAGGTTATCATCCTTCCCGTCACCATCCGTGTCGTAAAGTACATCAAGAAAGTAGACGGGAATGATGTGTATGATCTTGGTACCTCGTATAATATCCTAAAGGTTAAAGACATTTAGGCCGGGACCAAACAATGACCGGCCTTCATTTGAATAGATGCGACCAATCCTCCCTTTGCTGCGGCATATAGGACTTCATTCCCAATAATTCAGCCGCCCGGCAATTCACGGAAGCGTCATCAATCAGCATAGTCTCCTCGGCTAAAAGATTCGAGTCCTTCAGTACGTACTCAAAAATATCCGCGTTCGGCTTCAGCATATGCAATTCGTAAGAGAGGTAAATCTTATGGAAGAAATCTTGGGCACAAAGACCTTGATAAGAGAAATAGGTATCTTCGGACCATTTCCAATGAAGCTCGTTCGTATTGCTCAGAAGCATCGTATTATAGCGTTCACGAAGCTCCAATAGCAGACGCAACTTATTTTCCGGGACGTCTCCCAACATGGCGATCCATGCCGTGTCGATTTGTTCGTCCGTCAGGGGCTTCCCCGATAAGGCACGAATATCATCGCGAAACTGTTCCACCGAAATCGTTCCCAACTCTAATCGCTCAAACAAGTCCTTATGTTGATAGTTATTCGTGATCTGCTCCCGGATATTCTCCACGCCCAGATTCTCGAAAGCCTCGATACAACGGTTGCGAGTCAGGTTAATAAGCACACCGCCCAAGTCTATAATCAAGTTCTTTATGCCTTCCATATCATTTCTTTTTATACCAGCTACGACGTCTGCGATGTCGTCTTTTCTGTTGATAACGATTGATCCGCTTGTAAACGACCCAGACAAACAACAAGCCGAAAACAGCGAATATCAATATAACAATCCAAGAGTTAAGATTGTCACCTTTTACCCGGCTCCACATTTCCAGAACCACCTCCGTCTCGTTCCCGAAATCACGGATCATGGCACAACGTTCCACGACCTTCCGGTCCGGATATTGAGCCGGGTCTATCTGGACACGCTCCGCTCCCGGTCCGAAGAAATAACTTACGTCCGAGAACTCGGTCCGCGTCGTATCGATCTTTTCCGCCAATATTTCCGGGGTGGCCACGGTGCTGACATATCCGGTCACTTCCATATTACGGCTGACGATGTCCGGACGGCATAGATAGTCCATAAAATAACTGGCCGCCTTCACGTTGCGAGCGTATTTAGGGATCGCCCAACCATCGTACCAGATATTACTACCCTCCAAAGGAACCTCATACCCCAGATCTACGCCTACAGCACTCGCCTCTTCCATGGCCCAGACCGCGTCGCCGCTCCAAGTGAAATTCAGCCACGCCTTTCCTTTCGTCATCATCTCCTTACCGAAATCGGCCTCCCAACCGGCGATATTCGGTTTCATCTTCTTCAAGTATTCCTCGGCGATAGCGATCATTTCCGGCGAGCTATCGTTCATCAATTGCTCCACCGTGATGGTACCGTCCGACAATTCCCTCGCATGGGCGTAGATGATGGCGGTACCATAGGCGTCGCGATAGCTATCCTTCATCAATATCTTATTCCTGAAACGAGGGTCCCAAAGGCATTTCCACGACATGACCTCGTCCCTCGAGACATCGGCTTTATTATACAACAGGCCGGCGGTTCCCCACATATAAGGAACCACGTAGTCGGTAGTCTTACGGCCCGACTGACTTAACTTATTCAGTTCCTCTTGGATATAGGGAGAGACATTGTTGATATAATCCGGTGTCTTCCCGAAATTACGGTCGATCGGTAGCAAGAGATTTTTCCGCAGCATGCGCTCAAGGATATACTCCGAAGGGCAAATCAAGTCGAAATCCTCATGCCCCCGTTCGATCTTGGTCAACATGATCTCGTTGATATCAAAGACCTGATAGATAATCCGGACCTCCTCACCCGTCTGTTCCTTATACCATTTCGGGAAATCCGTCAGGACGTCCTCGTCGATATAATCTCCCCAGTTATAAATCTTCAAGATCTTACTTCTCTCCTCGTCCGAGCGCCCGCAAGAAGTGAACAGCCCCATAAGCAGGGCCAAAACAGACAAAATCGATATAAATTTCTTCATTTTCATTTACGCTCGCTTCGCTTTCTCAGCACGTTTATTTATAACAATCAACAATACTAACACGGTTACGAATATAATCGTTGAGAGGGGACGCAGTTCCGGGGTCAATCCTCCTTTCCGGGCATCCGCATAGATAAAGGTGGAAAGGGTTTCCAAGCCCTCATTACCAATCGTAAATATGGTCACGGCGAAATCGTCGATAGACAGCGTGAAGGCAAGGATAAAGCCACTGATCATACCCGGACGGATTTCCGGGAAGATCACCTTCCGCAAGGCCTGAAACGGGGTCGCCCCCAAATCCAACGCCGCCTCGTAGATATTCTGGTTCATTTGTTTCAAGCGGGGCATGACGCTTAATACCACATACGGCGTACAGAACGTGATATGCGCCAACACGACCGTCGTGAACCCTTGGGAGATCCCTAGGCTGACAAACAGCAGGAACAAGGAAATACCGGTGATGATATCCGGATTCAACATCGGGATGTTATTGACAAAGCTCACGGCGTTACGGGCCCTTGCCTTCAAATTAAAGATCCCGATAGCGGCCACGCTTCCCAACAAGGTAGATACCGTAGCGGCTATCATGGCGATAGCGAACGTATTCCAAAGGGCGCTTACCAACGAGTGCTGCACGTTGCCGGCAAAAAGGGAGCTATATAATTTCGTGGAGAACCCGGTCCAGTTACCCAGCACTTTCGCCTCCGTGAACGAGAAGATCATGATAATCAGGATCGGCGAGTAGAGCAACAAAAGCAAAGCCCACAGATATCCCTTAGCTAAATATTTCACCATCAGATAAGCCCTCCCTCATTCGCCGAATCACTGCTCTCATTGCTGAACAATCCCGTGATTCCGATTAATAACAACATGATAAGAGAAAGCGCCGCCCCGTAGTTCCACATACCGTTATTGATATTCTCCTGTATGGTCGTACCGAAGAGCTTGATATTGTTCATCGTCAACAATTCGGCGATGGCAAACGTAGAGATGGTCGGCATAAACACCATCATGATACCGCTCATCACTCCCGGCATCGATAGTGGGAATACGGCCTTGATAAATACCTGCGACGGATTCGCCCCCAAGTCTTGCGCCGCCTCTATCAAGCTGTGATCCATTTTCTGGAGCGTATTATAAATCGGGTAGATCATAAAGGGCAGGAAGTTGTACACCATGCCAAAGATCAAGGCCCCCTCTCCCAGTGGGAAATTCAAGAAATCGAACAAAGCCACGGTAGCCAACGTACGGATCAAGATATTGACCCACATCGGAAGGATAAACAAAACGACCATCGTACGGGAAGTATTAAACCGGGCTTGGCTCAATATCCAAGCGGCCGGATATCCCAGCAGCAGACAAAGAATGGTCGTTATCAAAGCGATCCCGACTGAATACACGAAGGTGTTTATCGCCTCGGGATGGATCATAAACTTACGGAAATTGGCGAAGGTAAACATCCCCTCGTCATTCGTAAAGGCGTAATACACGATCAAGAGGAGCGGTATCACGACAAAGATGGCCAAGAACAGGACATAAGGAATGGTCCAGTTCCTTCGTCTCATAAAAAATGCAGAAAACGTATTGATCACTTCCTTCCCTTTTTAAGCATGAATAATTCGAATTTTATCCGGGGCGATCGTTATGCCGACATGATCTCCATCATCCCATACATCGTTGGTATCGACAAAGATGTCCTCGTCCCAATCTGTAAACACGGTCAGATGATAATGGTTGCCTTTGTAGAGGATAAATTTCACCTCTCCGGTCAGGCGACCGTCTTCCTCGTTATCCTCCAAGATCACATCTTTAAAATCGATCTCGACTTTCACAGGCGTATTTGGCTCTATATCGGTTACCTCCTTGCATTCGAACGTACAGCCTAGGAATTCCACATGCGTAGCGTCGATAAGCTTTCCCTCGAAGGTATTGCAAATACGCTCTTTCTTCATTACATGGATATCGAAAGGCTTGATAAGAAGCCCGACCTCGCTACCTGCCTCGAAACAGTGATAATCCTGTACCATGAACTCGTATCCGTTCGGGGTTTGCACCATCATCTCATAATGCACGCCCTTAAAGATGGAGGAGGTTACCGTACCCGTCAACATCGCCGCCTCCGACGGCTCGAAGATGTAAATATCCTCGGGGCGCAACACGACATCTACCGGCATTTGCTCCCCGAATCCCTCATCCACGCACTCGAACTCATGACCGGCGAAAGAGACTTGCCTATCCTTGATCATCGTTCCGTTCAAGATGTTACTCTCACCGATGAAATCAGCGACGAACGAATTGACCGGCTCGTTATAAATATCGATCGGGGTACCGATTTGCTGGATCTTTCCCTCGCTCATGACAACGATCGTGTCGCTCAGCGTCAGCGCTTCCTCTTGGTCGTGGGTCACGTACACGAACGTAATGCCTAAGGACTTATGCATCTCTTTCAATTCCATTTGCATGTCCTTGCGCATCTTCAAGTCCAAGGCCGCCAACGGCTCATCCAGCAATAACACCTCCGGCTCATTCACGATAGCGCGAGCGATCGCCACACGTTGCTGCTGGCCACCGGAAAGGGAATCGACATCCCGATCCTCATAGTCTGTCAACCCTACCATTTTCAACGCCTGTTTCACTTTCTTCTCGATCGTGGCGGAAGGAAGTTTCTTCAGCTTCAGGCCAAAGGCGATATTATTGTACACATTCAGATGTGGAAATAAAGCATATTTCTGGAATACCGTATTTACGGGGCGTTTATGCGGCGGCGTCTGCGTAATCTCCTTCCCGGACATCGTGATAACGCCCTCGGAGGCCGTCTGGAAGCCGGCTATCAAACGCAACAGGGTAGTCTTTCCGCAACCGGAAGGCCCCAAAATGGTTACAAACTCGCCCTTGCGGACCTGTAAATTTACATCATTCAGCACGGCCTTCTCGCCAAAATACTTCGATACGTGCTCCACGCTGATAATGCGATCCGATTTTCGTATTGACATTCTCGCTTGATCTAATTAGAATTAAACAATCATGAACAATGTTCTTATTTATTTTTGCGCGAATGTACAGATTTTAATAAGGCCGGGCACTATCGTTTTTACAAAATCTGACCTTACACCGGGTGAGAAGCGTCGCATTTCTCCAAGATTCGACCGCGCACCCGACGCGGGCGGGATATTTGGGAAATATTCAATCCACGTATATCCGGTAGCTCCCCGATCCCAATCGGTACACAGCCTTCCCATCCTTCAATCCCACGGGCGTGATCCCCTCCTGCCCTTTCTCCATACGAACGGACTTCTCCGATTTGGCGGGCAGATATAAGGTAGCCGTCGTATTAGCGGGAATGGTTGCCTCGTATATATAGCCCTTCTTTTGGATTTGCCATCCACTCTCGATACGGCCATAGGCGGAATCGTAATGACCCCGGATGAACGAGAAGGTTCCGCCGATACGGGGTTGAAGGATGATGTGCTTATAGGCGGGTTGTTCCTCATCCCGCTGGATACCCAAGGTATAAGCTATCATCCACTCCTCGATAGCGCCATACGAATAATGGTTGAAAGAGTTCATATCCACAGGGCCGAAGCCATTTACCAACGTGTAGGAATTCCAACGTTCCCAAATCGTGGTTGCGCCTTGCAGGACAGGGTATAGCCATGAAGGATAGGCGGTTTGCTCAAATAATTTATAGGCGACATCGTCATAACCATTGTCGGATAATACCAAATTCAGGTAAGGCGTACCGATAAAGCCAGTGGTAAGCGTATAATTATGTTTCTTGATATTCTCTACCAGATGCCGGATCGCCAAGGGTTTGTTTTTCTCATTGAACAGATCGAACTGGAGAGGAACCACGTATGAGGTCTGCGTATCCACGATCTTCGCCTCGGTAGCCGCCGTTCCGGGCCACATACCTACTTGCGAATCCTTGCCAAAGATAGATTCCACCGTCGGGGCGAACGTGCGTCCTTCCTCGTTTACGAACAAGTCGTTAAAGGACCTCTTCACGTTCTCGTAGAAAGTACGGAAACGCCTTTGGTCCGCATCCTTCCCTAAACGTTTCGCTACCTGCTCCATAATCAAAGCGTCGTAGGCGGAATAAGCGGTGTTCGTCAACATGGAATTCGTCGGCTCGATAGCCAGCCAATCGCCGAAACCACCGAAGGGCTGTACATAGCGTACGGCACGACGCTCCAAATAATCCATATAAGCGACCATGGAAGCGTAATGTTGCTCCAGAATACGCACGTCTCCGTATTGTTGATACATTTGCCACGGTACGATCACGCCGGCTTCCATCCATCCCATGGCACCTCCGCCATCCTCCGCGCCGTGTGGAGGGAAACCGACCACGGGTATATAGTTCGCGTAACTACCGTCATCTCCTTGATTATCCCGAACCGAGTAGAGCCAACGGGTGTAAAACGGATCGACATTCATATTATAAGTAGCCGTACGAGCGAATACCTGCGCATCCCCTGTCCAGCCCATACGCTCATCCCGTTGCGGACAATCGGTCGGGATACTGTGCAGGTTACTGCGGTAAGCCTGCATCGTAGCCTCCCATATCTTATTCAATAGAGGATTCGAACAAGCGAAGGAACCGGACGGACGGACATCGGTATGCATAAACAAGCCGGTCAAGTTCTCTTCCGTTAAAGTAACGGGACGGCTACTCTCCACCTCCACGTATTGGAAACCGTGATAAGAGAAGGAAGGCATGAAGATCTCCTCCTCTCCCGTACCTTTCAAGGTAAAGACATCCATCTGGAATACCTCGTCCGGTTTGACCGGATGATAATATACATTGATATTGCCTTGCTCCAAGCGACCATCTTTCTTCAACAACTCACCATGTTTTAACGTGATACGGGTTCCCGCATCGCCTTTCACCTTCAAGCGGCAAAGGCCGGACATGTTCTTCGGGAAAGAATATACGTACAACTGATCGGAGAAACGTTTCATAGACACGGGTCTCACCTCTTCCGTGATACGGATTCCCGGCATTTGCTGGGCTACCAACAGAGGTGCCGGAGCCGGAGCCGGAAGTGCCGCTTCCCATTTACTATCGTCGAAATGAGCGGTTTTCCAGCCGGCCTCTTCCAGCCGGGCATCGAATTTATCGCCGCTGTATATATTATTATAGGTATAGGCCCCGGTGGAAGTCTTCCAAGTCTCGTCCGAGCCAATCACCTCCGTCGTACCATCCGTATAGGTAATACGTAACTCACATAGCAGGCGGGGACGATCCCGCCAGCGTGCCTCATGGAAATTCCAGACCGCCACGGACTGCTCGTTGTACCAGCCGTTTCCCAAAACAGCGGCCACGGCGTTGTCGCCTTGCTTCAGCAAAGAGGTAACATCATGCGTCACGTACAAGATACGTTTGTCGAAATGTGTATACCCCGGGTCCAGATAATTCGTTCCGACCCGCTCGCCATTGATGAATAGCTCATGATACCCGGCGGATGCTACGTACACACGGGCATCCTTCACTTCCTTGCCTACCGGGAAAGACTTGCGGAACAGAGGTGCAGGCTCGAACTCCTTATCCTTATGATCGGTAATCCAAGAGGCGGACCAATCCGAGGGATCGAACTTAGCGGTCTCGAAAGAAGCCGTCTCCGAGGTAGCGCACGGACGCCCTTCACCATCCCATACCGTAACATTCCAGTAATAACGGGTATGAGGTTTCAGGGCCATTCCCTCCGCATAGGGCCGCAAGTCGCCCGGACTCGTACCGATCCGTACCTCATAGCGGGAAGCCTTAAAGCCCTCCTCATTTCCGGAGTATTCCCATGTAAAGCGAGGAGACGAAGTATCCAAGCCGATAGGCTCCGTAAGGTATTCCGTACGGAGATTCGTAGGTATCGTTAATTCATTATTGCTTTTACAACCGCCTAATAAGAGGGCGGCGAAAGCGTAGATATAAATAGACTGTTTTATTCGCATAGTAGCATCGTTTATTTTATTATTCATATTTGTTTTTAATCCATACAAACACGGATTTCTTCAGGAGCGTTGATATGGCTTATCACCCTACCGTCCGCACCTTTCTCATGTCGGATCTCAATCACCCCATAAGGCGTGGGAAACGTACCTTCCACCCATTCGAGATCTCCCAGATGTGGGATGATACGTACCGTACGGCAACCCGGTTCCACCACTTGTACGCCCAATACGTACTCGCTTAACCACGATGTGGGGCCCGAAGCCCATCCATGGCACAAACTATGGCGGAAACCTTGATAGCAATACGCTCCATAATCTCCATGAATATCTTTCTTTCCAGCGGGGACCAGCTCATCAATACGCCCTGCATCCGGAAGCCATTCCATATTGAAATCCTCCCAAAACGTAGTAGCACCTACATCCAGCATAGCTCCCCAATACGTACGGATCACATCTAACGCACCTTGGTAATTACCAGCCAACGCCATTGCCCGTAGCATATAATACCCGTAAAACGTAGAGAAGCCTTTCGCCCCGTCCACTGCCAAGCAACGCTCGTTCGCCTCCTTAGCATCCATGATACCCGCCAGAGCCATCAAAGCGGCGGCCTGTTTGTCCCCGGGCGTAATCCGATCTTTCTCCGAAGGGAACCGGGATTTCTTCCGAAGGGAAAACTCAATAGCTTTGGAAGCTACCGCACGGCACTCCGAGGCCAACGCATCCTCGCCTAAAACGGTACATAACTCCTCTCCCGCACGCATGGCTTGTATCATCAGCGATTGAAGGCCGGCATCGATAGCGGGTGTATTCTCACTGGAAGGCCAATCCAAGAAACGGTTCCCATCCAGTCTCTCTTGTCCGCTTGGGTCAACCTTCGAGATCAAGTGACGCAACAAAGCAGTCATATAAGAGCGTTGCTCTTGTAGATACGCAAGATTCCCTTGGTAATAATACCAATCCCGCTGAATCAACAACCACCAGATCGAGTACGAACTGATACCGTTCATCCAACTAGGCAGCGGCGTAATATCCCGAATCAAATCCAAGCTCTTAGGAACCACCTCATTATAACCGAAGACGGTACTGACCGTCATTACCTCCGGATGTAAATCCCCCACCCAGACCAGACGATCCCGTTTTACGCCGTCCCATAGATATTCCTGCATATTCAAGTGGACCGTGTATGCACCTGTCTTCCAGATCCGGTTCAACCGCTCGTCATTACAACGGAAAGAGCCCAAATAAGGAATATCCCGAAACGTGGAGATCGCACGGACCTCTTTTAATTGCAACTCCGTAGAATCACCCAATACATCAATACGCACGAAACGGAAACCGGAATTACCGATCTCCTGCACGCCCAGCCAAGGGAGCGATACCACGAAATCCCGCATCGCATGATCGTTGCTCGCCCCGTTCGCACCATCTATCTCGCACATAGCCTCACTAACGGACTCGCCGAAACGAACCCGTACGGAAACCGGATCGTGAGACGGCGGCATACCGGTCACCAGCTGAAGGCCGCCTTGCAACTCCTTCCCGAAATCAAGCAGCAAAGCGGGATGTTCGGTTGGCGTACTTTTCAACACACACAACCGATTATTCGCCAAATCCGACTGTCCGTTGCCCGGAACAAGCAAATGGTTCGCTCCCGTAATTTGCGAACTATCTTGCTGCCAGACAATACGGACCGGAGCGATATACTCCCGTGTCCGATGGTCTCGCTGCTGGGCGAACAACGTGAACGAACCGATCCCTATGAATAGAATGATTAATTTCTTTCGCATACGCTAGAGTCCAAAAGCCGGAACCAAGTCATCCAATTGCTGATCCGTCATACCTTCCGGCTCGTAACCGGTCATGCGGGCACTGAAATAGATCTGGGCGGATTTACTCAACGTATCAATCGCATCGAAGCACTCGATCAGGTCCTCACCGACGGCAAGGATACCGTGCTTCTCCCAGAACACCACGTCGTGCTCCTCTAACTGACGGATCGTAGCGTGCGCCAACGCCAAAGTGCCCGGTATCTCGTAAGGAACAATACCGACCCCTTTCGGCACGATAATCCGACATTCCGGAATCATACTCCATAACGTGCGGGTAATCTTGTCCGAATCCAAGAATGGCTTGCAATGCGTCATGCCGATAATATCCGTCGGATGCGTATGCAATACCACCCGGTTATCCCGTCCCTTCGCACGCAAGAAATTGTGCATCAACAAATGGGAAGGCAACTCGGAAGTCGGTTGGATCGGTTGCTCCGCTAGGATATCATACGATTTCCCATCGGCGGCGATACGGATCAAAGAGCCGTTGGCGAAAGGATCTTTCGCCACGTAACGCATCCGTTTCCCGGTACCCGTCACATAAAAGACGTGCCCACATAAGGCCGTCATCGCCTCTTGTAAGGGGATCGAGGAAACCAAAGCCGGCAACGCCTTCTCCTCCTCGCTCAATAAAGTAGTCAGGTTCACCGATATATTCCCGCCGTTTCGCTCAGCCCAACCCTTGGTCCACAAATAGCCGGCGACCTCGGCGATACGATCTATTTCCGCCATCAGGCGTTCATTGTTTCTTAGTATTATCATGTCTATTTTAATTAAACTATATTCGGATATAATAAGGAAAGGATCAAGATACACATGCCGGTAATCAATACCACGATCGTCCGGCGATCCACGCCCTTCCATTCTTTTATTTTTTTTATGCCAGAATCGGTTTCAAAGCCTCTGCGAGTTTTTCTTTCTCTGCTTCTGCCTCTGCCAGATCCTTACCAAGTGTTGTGTAGTATACTTTGATTTTCGGCTCTGTTCCGGACGGGCGGACGATGACGGTTTCACCGTTTGCCAGTTTGTAGATCAGAACGTTTGCGGATGGGAGTCCGGTCTCTTCTGGTTTCTCGTAATCGGTTACTTTGACAACAGCGGAACCTGCGATCTCGGTCAGCGGCTGTTTTCTGAGGCCATCCATGA
>OLWY01000406.1_pt1 | contig 23905 bp, 16 predicted proteins | sample 1644171 | NCBI WGS metagenome assembly OLWY01 (sample SAMEA103958150, study PRJEB25191) | human gut metagenome | biome: human-associated habitat [ENVO:00009003]; feature: intestine environment [ENVO:2100002]; material: feces | place: Germany | collected 2013/2015 | reverse complement strand
TAGCCGTGCGACGCGCTTCGACCTCGGCCTGAGCCACCATGTCGGCGCGCTTTTGTTCATCTGCGTCGACAAAATCTTCCCACCAGTGCACGAGGCTCTCGGGAACATGCCCCAAAGCACTGCGCAGAAGCATGAAGTCATACCCGGCTCGATACTTAGGATGCTCGACGAGGGTATAGGGATTCTTGCCGGTGCGCCGTTCGAATCGAAGCTGCAGCATCCAAATAAGCTTCATGTCGGCAACAAAGCGGCACTGAATGGCAAGTTTTGCCGATTGCGTGGCAATCACCTCTTCGGCAGCCGAGTAAAGCGCCATGGCTCTTGCCGAACCCTTATTGCTTGTCGAAGACTTCTGATAGGCGTCCCAGCGCTTTTTCACTTGGGGCCACAAAAGCGTAGCAAACAGGAACGCAGGTGAAATCTTTTTACCCACGGCGATACGCTCGTCGGTGCGCTTGAGCGCGAGCATCAGAAACTTCTCGCCGTCGGGCTCATCAAGAATGACATCGAGCATCGGCAAAAGCGAACGATGCAGACCCGCGGCACGAAGTTTGAGCAAACACTCTTCTGCGCGGCCGCACGTAAAAAGCTTGACCATTTCGTCAAACAGACGGGCAGCAGGCACATTGCCGAGCAACGGCGCCATTTCCGCGATGGCTCGATCCGCGCTTTTTTCAATCTTGAAACCCAACTTGGCAGAAATACGCACGGCACGCATCATGCGCACCGGGTCCTCTCGATAGCGCGCCTGCGGATAACCGATCATGCGTAGCGTCTTGCGTCGAATATCCTCGTAGCCGCCGTGATAATCGTAAATGTCCCCCGTCGACGGATCGTAGTAAAGCGCATTGATCGTAAAGTCGCGACGCGCTGCGTCTTCCCACATCTCCCCGAAAATGTTGTCGGAAATGACGCGGCCGGAAGCATCCTTGCGAACGCCCGAAGCATCCAGTGCTCTGAATGTCGAACATTCAACGATTTCGTTTCCGAACACCACATGCACCAGGCGGAAACGACGTCCGATGATGAAAGCACGACGCTGAGCACGCTTCACCTGTTCGGGAGTGGCATCAGTGGCCACATCGAAATCTTTGGGCTTGACCCCGAGCAACAAATCACGCACAGCGCCGCCCACAACGTAGGCTTTGTAACCGCGCTGCTGCAAAATTGAGCACGTACGCACTGCGGCAAAGCTCACCAGCTTCGGATCAATGCCATGTTCGCTTGCCTTAATAATGCGAGGCTCCTTATTGACCTCGTGATTGTTGCGCCCCACGATGGAGGCGATCATGCGCTTGACGTAATCAAACACTTATTCTTTACTCCGTTCGTCCGCTCTTCTATTGATTTGCATGCGGCTCTTTTCTACTTACTTTTTCTCAAAAGACGAGGCGCATTTTCTCGATTTGCCAGCGCTTTGGCAACAAGCTGCGCCGCAAAGTCGTACTCAGCCTGAGTGTAACTGTCCGTCACACACCAGCCGCGCTCGCTCGCTATGCGCAACAACCTCTCCCTTGCATTCACGACGCAGCAGCGTCCTCCCTTTTTGTCAACATGCTCAAAAAGAGCAAGATCGGCATCGCTGTCCGACCAGAATTCGTATTCGTCGATCGTCGTACCTTGTCGCTTCAACTCATCAACGAGTTTTTCAACAGCCGTCACCTTGCCCTGCTGGTACGTGATCGGCTCAATCCAGCGACCGGTGAAATTGCCGGATTGGTCTTCCTGCGGTCTGACCGACAACAGATAATCCACACCGAACAAGTCGGCGGAAGGCTGCGTGGCATAGCTGTAAGTGGCCGAACAAATCGCTGTGACGGCGCCCGCTTGCTTGGCTTCATTGACAATTCTGACGGAACTTGCGGGAAGAATTTTTTCGAGTACATCCGCACGATAGGCTTTGCGAGCCGCATCCAAATCCGCACGATTGAACTGAGCCAGAAACTGCATCTGCCACATTTCGTACTCATCAATATTCAACGTCTGCTCGATATATTCGCGCGTAAAACGATTCAGCGTTTCCTCTGCAGTCACACGCACAGTCTTTTCGCAGGCCCTGAGGAGCCACTTGCACCAGATATCCCCCGTATCGATGGGCATCAACGTGTGATCAAGGTCGTAAACAACAAGCTTCACAAATTCTTCCTCAGTTCTTAGAAAGAACATCTTTGAGCGTCGCATCCAACAGAACCGTGGTGATGCGCCGATGTTCGCGGACGGCCTTCTCGTCAACCGCATCTAGAAAACGCCGTAATCCTCGCATGTCTCGCGGGCAGCGAGCTTCAATCCAACGTCTCTGGGCCGAGTCGAACTCAATGCCGCGCTCACGAGCCAGGCGCAGGAATTCTTCACCCGCCTCGTCAGCAGACAAATATCGCAACTGATATGTCAGCCCCCACATCAGACGTGTCTTCACGTCTTCACGGATGTTGAGATCCGCAGGTCGGATGGTGCCCGCACAAACAATGCGCGCCTGCGGGTGCGAACGCACATCGTTCATCAGAAAGAACAACCGTTCGAGATCCTCATCGTCGAGTCGCTCGACATTGTCAACCGTGTAAAAAAGCGTCTGCTCATCGTATTCGGGCACACGCATGCGCTGAGTCGGCGTAATGGCTCGTAACAGATGCGAACGACCGCTGCCGGGTGGTCCCCATATGTAAATGAATTGCGGCCCCAGTCCCTTCTTGCAATCACGCAACGCAGCCAAAAGCTCAGCATTGCTGCCGACACGGAAATTGTCCAGCGTCGGTGCTTCGGGCTCTACGAGATTGAGCAAAAGTTGTTCGGTAGGCTGCGCGTTCAATTGAGTTCTGCAGTGCTCGAAAAGGTGTAACAGAAAAGCGGGCACGTCGGCATTTGCTTCGGCAAACGTCTTCAAGGAAGACAGCTTGTATCCGAGTGGGCTAAAATGTCGGATTCAAGGCAAACGTCGGCATGGCGCTTAAGTTTAGCGCGAAGCCGGCTTCGGCGTTCTAAATTCTCTTGACTGCCCCATCAAAACAATGACTCAGCTTTCCTATGCCGCCGCCGGCGTCTCCATTGACAACGGCGATGAACTTGTCGATCGCATCAAACCCGCTGCCAAGCGCACCATGATTCCGGGCGTGCTCGGTTCCATCGGCGGATTCGGCGCTCTCTTTGAAATCAGCAAAGACTATAAAAACCCGGTGCTCGTTTCCGGCACTGACGGCGTAGGAACCAAGCTCATGCTTGCCTTCCAGCTCAACCGTCACGATACGGTCGGTCAGGATCTGGTGGCCATGAGCGTCAACGACATTCTCGTTCAGGGTGCCAAGAGCCTCTTTTTCCTTGATTATTTCGGCTGCGGCAAGCTTGACGTGGACACGGCCGAACGTGTAGTCAAGGGCATTGCGCATGGCTGCGAACTCGCCGGCTGCGCTCTGATCGGCGGTGAGACGGCAGAAATGCCGGGCATGTATCCCGACGGCGAATACGATCTTGCGGGCTTTGCCGTGGGCATCGTGGAAAAAGACGAAATCATTGACGGCAAGAGCATTAAGCCGGGCGACGTCGTGATCGGTCTGGCCAGCTCCGGCCCCCACTCCAACGGCTTCTCGCTCATCCGCAAAGTGGTGGAAGTTTCGGGCGCCGACTGGCAGATGCCCTTCGACGGTGCTACGCTCGCCGACCGCGCAATGGAACCCACACGCATCTATGTCAAGCAGGTGCTCAACGTGATGAAGTCCGTGAAAATCAAGGGCATGGCCCACATCACGGGCGGTGGTCTGGTGGAAAACATTCCCCGTGTGTTGCCCGAAGGCACGCAATGTGTCGTACACGCCGACAGCTGGAAGCGTCCGGCCATCTTTGACTGGCTGCAGGAAAAGGGCAACATTGATGCCCACGAAATGCATCGCGTATTCAATAACGGCATCGGCATGGCCATCGTGGTCGACGCAGCTGACGCCGAACGCGCCAAGGCACTCTTTGAAGCCGAAGGCGAGACCGTGTACACGATCGGCGAAATCCGTGAACTGCCTGCCGGCGAAGCGCCCTGCGTCGTTCTTTAACCCGCAATAGCAAAAGCAAATAAAGCGCGGCAAAAGGTTGAGACCTTGACCCGCGCTTTTTCATACCCACGACACTCATGCGCGTTTACTTGTGTTGTCCCAAACGAAAAGGCGGTGCCGAGCTGCATGAACTCGACGTTCCCGAGGGCGCCGTTGTTGCCGATGCACTCAAAGCGGCCGGCTTTCCCCGCGAGACCGTCTGCGGCATCTTCTGCGAAAAATGCACGCCCGAGACCGTTCTGAACCCGGACGATCGCATCGATATTGCCGTAGAACTGACGCTTTCGCCCATGGAAGTGCGCCGTCTGCGCGCGCAGAACAAGGAGCGCACGGCCGTCCCGCGCCCGCGTCACGGCGGCATTCATCAGCTCATCAAGCCTCTGGACGACACAGAGGCCTAAAATTTTTTCGTTTTAAATCCCTAAACCTCTTTCAATAGGACACATTTTGTGCCTATAATGTGAGGTTAACCAAAAGCATCCGGGGCCTCTTGGGCGAACGTCCGGCACTGCGACCCGTTTTTTTTTTGCTTTGAGGTTACCGAAAATGCGTCTCCTGCAGAAGGCACTCACCTTCGACGACGTTCTGCTCGTCCCCGCCTACTCTGAAGTTCTCCCCCGCGATGTGCAACTGCGCACGCGTCTGACTCGCGAAATTACCCTTAATCTTCCGATGGTGTCCGCCGCTATGGACACGGTTTCCGAAGCCAACCTGGCCATCGCCATGGCACAGGAAGGCGGCATCGGCATCATCCACAAGAATCTCACGGCTCAGCAGCAAGCTGCTGAAGTCGCCAAGGTCAAGCGCCACGAATCGGGCGTAGTGAGCGACCCGATCACGGTCGGTCCCGACATGCTCGTGGGCGACGTGATCCGTATGTGCCAGGAACACCGCATCAGCGGTGTTCCGGTCGTGGAAGGCCGTCACGTTCTGGGCATGGTCACCAACCGCGACCTTCGCTTCGAATCCCGTATGGAAGCCCCCGTACGCGAAGTGATGACTCCGCGCGATCGTCTCGTGACCGTCCAAGAAGGTTCCAGCCTCGACGAAGCCAAGCGTTTGATGCACGAAAATCGTCTTGAACGCGTGCTCGTGGTTGACAAGGACTTCAACCTCTGCGGCCTCATTACTGTCAAAGACATCATCAAGGCTACCGAACATCCCTATGCCGCCAAGGACAGCGAAGGCAAGCTGTTGGCAGGCGCCTCGATCGGCGTGGGTGCCGGTACCGAAGAGCGTCTCGAATTGCTCGTTGAAGCCGGCGTGGACGTAGTTGTCGTCGACACGGCTCACGGCCACAGCAAGGGCGTGCTTGACCGCGTGGCATGGGTTAAGAAGAACTATCCCAACCTGCAGGTGATCGGCGGCAACATCGCCACTGGCGCCGCAGCCCGCGCTCTGGTTGACCACGGTGCCGACGCCGTCAAGGTCGGTATCGGTCCGGGCTCCATCTGCACGACCCGTATCGTGGCCGGCGTGGGCGTTCCTCAGATTTCCGCCATCAGCAACGTTGCCGAAGCGCTTGAAGGCACCGGCGTTCCTCTGATCGCCGACGGCGGCATCCGCTTCTCGGGCGACATCGCCAAGGCCATCGCTGCCGGCGCCAACTGCGTCATGATGGGCGGTATGCTTGCCGGTACCGAAGAAGCTCCGGGCGAAGTGATCCTCTATCAGGGCCGCTCCTACAAGAGCTACCGCGGCATGGGCTCACTGGGCGCCATGTTCAAGGGTTCCGCCGACCGCTACTTCCAGGACAACAACTCGGGCAATCTCGACAAGCTCGTGCCGGAAGGTATCGAAGGCATGGTGCCGTTCAAGGGCTCCGTGGTAACGATCCTCTACCAGATGGCCGGTGGTCTGCGCTCCTCGATGGGCTACTGCGGCTGCCGCACGATCGACGAAATGCGCTCTCGCGCCGAATTCGTTGAAATCACGGCCGCCGGCTGGCGTGAAAGCCACGTCCACGACGTGAAGATCACGAAGGAAGCCCCGAACTACCGTCAGGAAAACTAATCCTGCCTAGGTAGGTTAAAATAGCGCGGCGCGGGTTTTACCCCGCGCCGTTTCTTTTTACCGCCGCCTCTCAAGCAAAATTTTTGCCAACTTGCCCGCTGACGGCGGCCCCGCACCGCTCAAATTTCCAGACATGCTACACGATCGCATTCTTATTCTCGATTTCGGAAGCCAGGTGACGCAGCTCATCGCACGCCGTGTGCGTGAAGCTCATGTGTACTGCGAAGTGCACCCCAACGACGTTTCCGCCGACTTCATCCGCGAATTCAATCCCAAGGGCATCATTCTGTCAGGCTCTCACATGAGCGCCTACGAAGAGTCCAACGATCAGGTGAGTCCGGCCGTGTTCAGTGCCGGCGTTCCCGTGCTCGGCATCTGCTACGGCATGCAGACGATGGCCCAGCAGCTGGGCGGTCGCGTAGAAAGCGGCTCCAAGCGTGAATTCGGCTACGCCGAAGTGCGCGCCCACAACCACACCAAACTTCTTGAAGGCATCGAAGACTTCAAAGGTCCCGAAGGCGAAGGCATGCTCAAGGTTTGGATGAGCCACGGCGACAAAGTCACCGTCATGCCCGAAGGCTTCAAGCTGATGTGCTCAACGCCTTCCTGCCCGATCGCCGGCATGGCCGATGAAACCCGCGGTTTCTACGCCGTGCAGTTCCATCCGGAAGTCACGCACACCGTGCAGGGCAGCGTCATGCTCAAGCGCTTTGTCACGGATATCTGCCACTGCAAGCCTGATTGGGTGATGGGCGACTACATCGCCGAAGCCGTCGAAATGATCCGCCAGCAGACCAACGGAGAGGAAGTGATCCTCGGTTTGTCGGGCGGTGTAGACAGCTCGGTTGCCGCCGCACTCATTCACCGCGCCATTGGCGACAAGCTCACCTGCGTATTCGTCGACAACGGTCTGCTGCGCAAGGGTGAACGCGAACAGGTTCGCGAAACCTTCGAAAAGAATATGGGCCTGAAGCTCATTGTGGTCGACGCCGTCGATCGCTTCATGGGAGAACTCGCCGGCGTCACCGATCCTGAACAGAAGCGCAAAATCATCGGTCGCGAATTCGTAAATGTCTTCCAGGAAGAGGCCGAAAAGCTCTCCAACGCCAAGTGGCTTGCTCAAGGCACGATCTATCCTGACGTCATTGAATCGGCCGGGGCCAAGACCAAGAAGGCCAAAACCATCAAGAGCCACCACAACGTGGGCGGTCTGCCTGAGACGCTTCACCTGAAGCTACTCGAACCGTTGCGTTCGCTCTTTAAGGACGAAGTGCGTGAACTCGGTGTCGAACTTGGTCTTCCCTACGAAATGGTTTACCGTCATCCGTTCCCGGGGCCGGGTCTGGGCGTTCGTATCCTGGGTGAAGTCAAGCGTGAATATGCCGATCTGTTGCGCGAAGCCGACGCCATCTTCATCGAAGAACTGCGCCGCGCCGGCTGGTATGACAAGGTAAGTCAGGCTTTCGTTGTATTCCTGCCCGTCAAGAGCGTGGGCGTCATGGGCGATGGCCGCACTTACGACTGGGTTGTGAGCCTGCGTTCCGTTGAAACGAGCGACTTCATGACCGCTAAGTGGTCTGAACTTCCGTACTCGCTTTTGGCCACCGTCTCCAACCGCATCATCAACGAAGTGAAAGGCATCAATCGCGTCGTCTACGATGTCTCGGGCAAGCCGCCTGCCACAATTGAATGGGAATAATCCGGTCAAACATCTGATCTGATTGTCTGAAGGGCGAATCCGGTGTGGTTCGCCCTTTTTTGCCTCTTTGTGCCGGACTACGTCTTTTGACGGAAGTTTCTCAAGGTTTTTATACGAGCGGTCAGATAGAATCGGCAGATATATGTCGGCTAGCCTTCACGGCACGACAAATTTTCGAAAGGATTAATCATGTATCTGAAGTCCCCGAGCCTTGAAGAAGGCTCCCGCATGCCCGCCAAGCACTCCCTTAACGGAGGCAATCTGTCTCCCGAACTTTCCTGGGGCGACTTCCCGGCGGGAACAAAGAGTTTTGCGGTCACCTGCTACGATCCGGACGCTCCGACCGGTTCCGGCTGGTGGCATTGGGTTGCACTCGACATTCCGTCCAATGTCACAACGCTGGCCGAAGGAGCAAAGCTTGCGGCTCCGGCACGTGAACTGACAACAGACTACGGCACCAAAGGCTTTGGCGGCGCCTGTCCTCCCTCAGGACACGGCATGCACCGCTACGTATTTACGGTTTGGGCACTGCCGGTGGAAAAACTTGACCTGCCCGACGGCGCCACCGCCGCCAACGCAGGCTTCATGCTCAACGCCATGGCTCTGGCAACCGCAAAAATCACGGCAACCTACGTCACACCGTAGTCCCTGCCCTTAATGAAACTTCCGGGCAGGTACGCGCCCGTGCCTGCTCTTTCGACGAACTCAGCTGATAACTTGGATTTGATTGAGTTCGGCGAACTCACACCATAAAAAAAGTCGACTTTTCAAAAAGTTGGACCTCGGGGAGAAAAAAATGACTGCAGACTCCACACAGATGCAGCGCCCGGTGATGAATCCGCACGAAAAACGGATGCAGACGATTCAAGCCGTCCTCTATGTCATCGCCATCATTTTGGGCCTCATCAACGGCTTTTACGGTTCCGAATTTTGGATTCAGACGGGCGAATTCATTTCGACGATCTTCATTCGTCTGTTCCGTTTCATCGCGGTCCCGATCATCGCCGTATCGATCATTGCCACGCTCTCTCAGATTTCGCGTTCTACGGAATCCGGACGCATTTTCCGTCACAGCGTTTTCTACACGCTTCTGACCACAATTTTGGCCGCCTCGCTGGCTGCGATTCTTTTTGAAGTCTTTTCGCCCGCCAACGTAACCCTAAGCGACACGACCGAAGCGTCGGCCGCCATCGCCGGCATCAAGGGCAAGAGCTACTTTGACTACATCACATCCGTTGTCCCCGACAACGCGATCGCGCCGTTCTTGTCGGCCAACGTGCTTTCGGTTCTGTTGATTGCCGCCGCCGTCGGTATCGCCATTGCCAAACTGCCGCATGACAGCCGCGAACAGCGCGTGCTGATGGCCTTTTTCTCGGGCCTTCAGGCTGTGCTCTTCACGCTGGTGGGCTGGATCATCATGATTCTTCCGTTGGGTATCTTCGGCTTTTTCACGGTGCTGGCCAAAGAAATCAACGCCGGTGTTGCCGTGGGCGGTCTTGGCACCTATTTTGCAACGGTGCTCTCAGCCAACTTCATTCAGATGCTCATCGTGCTGCCTGCGCTTCTTTTGCTGCGCGGCATCAACCCGATTCGGGTCTTTAAGGGAATGTTGCCGGCTCTGACCGTCGCTTTCTTCTCGAAGTCTTCGGCCGGAACGTTGCCCGTAACCATGCGCTGCTCGGAAGTCAATCTCGGCGTCCGGGAGAGCGTCTCGCGCTTTGTGCTGCCGATGTGCACGACCATCAACATGAACGGATGCGCCGCCTTTATTTTGGTTACGGTCGTCTACCTCATGCAAAACGCAGGCGTTGACATTACCTGGTCAACACTGGCCGTCTGGATCTTCATTGCCACGATCGCTGCGGTGGGTAACGCAGGCGTTCCGATGGGGTGCTTCTTCCTATCGGCTAGCCTGCTGGCCAGCATGAATGTCCCCATTCTGCTTATGGGCGTTATCCTTCCTTTCTACGCCGTGATCGACGCCATCGAAACGACTCTCAACGTTTGGAGTGACTCCAACGTGGCCGTTTTGGTACATAAAGATCTCTACGGAGACATTTAGTGCCGGCTCCTTGACCTGCGTCTAGCCTTCTAAGGAAAAGGCGCAGGCTCAAGGCGGGTACAATTCAAGATGCAGTGCGGGAGTTGCCTCGCGGCTCCCGCCTCTTTTTTCTGCCATGCGGCCTGCCCCGAAGCCGCAGCAATCTCTCAAAAGAAAATACGGCGTAAAGTCGAATCCGCTGATTTGACTGTGCGCCGCCAATCACAAAAAGAACCAAAGAGATGTTTTCTAATCCGACCGCCATTACTTTTACCGGCTACATGATTTTGATGGTGATCCTGGGCTTTGTCGCCTGGCGATACACCCGCAACTTCAACGACTACATTTTGGGCGGCCGTAGTCTCGGCGGCGTTGTGACGGCTCTTTCCGTCGGCGCTTCCGACATGAGCGGCTGGCTGCTGATGGGCTTGCCCGGCGCCGTGTTTCTTTCGGGCATCACGGAAAGCTGGATTGCAATCGGCCTCACGCTCGGTACCTATCTGAATTGGAAATTCGTCGCAGCCCGCCTGCGCGTATACACCGAAGTTTCTCATAATGCCCTGACGCTTCCGGACTTTTTCACGCATCGCTTTAAGGACGATACGCGCATGCTGCGCATTCTCGCAGCCGTCGTCATTTTGGTGTTTTTCACGATCTATTGTGCGAGCGGCGTTGTGCCCGCCTTTTTGAAAACACCTTTGACATGAGCTATGAACGCGCTGTCTGGATCGGCGCGGCTGCAACCATCATTTATGTGTTCATCGGCGGGTTCTTGGCAGTAAGCTGGACGGACACTTTCCAGGCTTCGCTCATGTGCGTGGCGCTCGTCGTAACGCCCATCGTCGTGATGACCGATCTCGGCGGCTTTTCGAGTGCCGTTGAACAAGTCAAAGCCATCGACGTCAACATGGTCAACATGCTCTCGCATCAGACCTTTATCGGCGTACTCAGTCTCATCGCCTGGGGTTTAGGCTACTTCGGACAGCCGCATATTCTGGTGCGCTTCATGGCCGCGCGCTCAATCAAGGTGATTCCTCGCGCATGCCGCATTTCTCTGATCTGGATGATCTTTTGCCTTGGTGGCGCCGTCTCGGTAGGCTTCTTTGGTTCGGCCTACTTTGCTGCGCATCCGGATCAGGCCACGCTCGTTACGGAAAACCACGAGCGCGTCTTCATCGTGCTCTCGCAGGTGCTCTTCAATCCCTGGATCGGCGGCATTCTGATGGCTGCGATTCTGGCAGCTGTCATGAGCACGCTCTCCTGCCAGCTGTTGGTCTGCTCATCGACCCTGACTCAGGATTTCTACCGCGGCTTCATTCGCCCCAAGGCCAACCAATGGGAACTGTTGTGGTTCGGTCGAATGATGGTGCTGCTGATTTCGTTTGTGGCCATCTTCATCGCCATGGATCCGCAAAGCCTGGTGCTCTCGCTTGTTAGCTACGCCTGGGCAGGATTCGGTGCGGCCTTCGGCCCGGTGATCCTCATCAGCCTCTGGTGGAAACGCATGAACAAATACGGCGCCATGGCCGGTATGTTTACGGGCGCAGCCACAGTCCTGATTTGGCACCAATTCAACTGGTTCGGTCTCTACGAAATCGTTCCGGGCTTTCTCTTTGCCGCCATTGCCATCTATGTTGTGAGTCTTCTCACGGAAGCTCCCGACAACGAAATCTGCGAAACCTTTGACAAGGTTGAAGCCGAAGTTCGAGCGGGCTAAACACAATCTGGCGAAAAATTCAACATCCGGATCGTCGCGGTCGGTGGTGTCCTTCCACCGGCCGCGCTTGTTTTGCAGGGAATTTTGCCTAGACGCTTTGGACTAAAACGGGAGTATTATTTTTTCGTTACGCCGCCTGCGCCTACCTCGTCGCGCAGACAGCCGGAAAGAATTCCGATAAAAAACAAACTCGCGGAGACAATTGCAAATGCAAAAGAAACCTCTTGATTGGTCCAAACTCGGATTTGCCTATCGTCCGACGGACTTTCGTTATCAAGCGAACTGGAAAGATGGATCTTGGGATGAAGGCGGCCTGGTAACTGACCCCAACATCGTCCTTTCGGAGGCAGCCTGCGTGTTTCACTACGCTCAGAGCTGTTTTGAGGGCTTAAAGGCCTACACCACAAAAGACGGTCGCATCGTCACGTTCCGCCCCGACATGAATGCCGAGCGTATGGCTAACACGGCGCGCCGCCTGGAAATGCCCGCATTCCCGGAAGACAAGTTCGTGCAGGCCGTTGTGGATACCGTACGAGCCAACGCCGCATGGGTACCTCCTTTCGGCACGGGTGCCTCTTTGTATATTCGCCCGTTCATGATCGGCTCCGGCCCGCAGATCGGTGTTGCCCCTGCTCATGAATTTCTCTTCCGCATCACGGTCATGCCTGTGGGCGCATATTTCCAGGGCGCAGTCAAGCCCTTGAAGGTGCGCGTGTCCGACTACGATCGCGCCGCTCCCCGCGGTACCGGTCACGTCAAAGCCGGTCTTAACTATGCTATGAGCCTGTATCCCACGATGGAAGCTCATCGTCACGGCTTTGCTGAAAACATTTATCTGGATCCGGCATCCCGCACTTATGTGGAAGAAGCGGGCGGCGCCAATGTCATCTTTGTCGATAAAGAGAACAACCTGATTGTTCCGAAGTCCGATTCGATTCTGCCTTCGATCACCCGTCGTTCGCTCGTATATGTCGGCGAACACTACCTCGGTCTCAATGTGATCGAACGTAAGGTTGCCCTGGAAGAAGTCAAAGACTTCAAGGAAGCCGCCTTGTGCGGTACGGCTGCCGTTCTCGCACCGATCGGCGAAATTCACACCAAGGACGGCGTCATCGCACTGCCCTCCGGTATGGACAAGATGGGCGAGATCTCCGGCAAGTTGCGTGAAACGCTCACCGGCATCCAGGCGTGCGAAATCGAAGCTCCGGAAGGCTGGGTTGTTGAAGTCGGCAAGGAAAGCGACTTCGAATAACGTCATTGCTTGACGACAGAAATTCCGCATCGATCTGAGTCTTCGGTGCGGAATTTTTTTGTCCAATAACGATCGATTTGTTTTTGGACAAAAAGAGAAGAAAAAGAGGACAATTGACAGATGTCTTTCAACGGCAATGCATTCCATGGAACAAATCGCCGCATCTGTGATCTTCTTGGTCGTGCTGAGCGTTCTTTTACTCTGGCGGAAAAAGAAGCAAAAACAGCAAATCCGCCTTCAAAGCTCGGGACTTGCCTCAACCCTCTCCTCGCTTCTCGACTCTCTTCCTTTGTCGAGAAACACACTTGAGCAATACCTTTCAGGACATAAGTATTTCAGTCACACGGATTGGGAGCGCTTGCAAGAGTGCCGGCAAATACTCCTGCAGACACTGCGAAACCATCCTCTTGCCGATTATGAAGCAATCGAGCAACCGCCGGCACAGTTTCTTTTGCGTTTTGCTCTCGCCGTTAAGTCCGGGCTTGGAAATCGAGAGGATTACAACCGCAAGGCGGAAGATTTTCTTTTATCGCATTGGGAAAAATTTTTTGATCAATGCGAATCCAATCCGCTGACGCAAGCTCAGCGTCGAGCTTGTATCAATGATGATGACAACACGCTTGTGGTGGCCGGAGCCGGCAGCGGCAAAACCTCTACTATCATCAGCAAATGTCTTTATCTCATTCAAAGCGGATTGGCTCTGCCCGAACAAATCCTGCTTTTGGCATACAACCGCAATGCGGCTGATGAAATAAAAGAACGCATCAAGCGAAAAATCGGCAGTACAAAACTAGACGTCCACACCTTCCACTCTTTCGGGAACAAGATCCTTAATCAACACAATGACAATAACCTGCGCTTGACGAACTTTGTCGAACAGGATGTCGAATTTTCACGTTTTATCGTCTCGACTGTACAAGAAGCAGCCGAGAAAAATCCCGCCTATAAGAAAACCTTAATTCGTTTCTTTCAGGAACACCAAATACCTGTTTATGCTGAGTCTGACTTCAGCGACGCCGATCTTTTCAACGCCTTTCGCAATAGTCTGGACTTAAGAACCTTCAGAAATGAGCTGGTTAAAAGCGGCGGCGAGCTCTATATCGCCAATCTGCTCTACCGTTGGCAGATCCCTTACGCATACGAAGCCCGTTACCCTCATATCACTAACGCCAGTTACAAACCGGACTTCCTGATTACCGATCAGCCGTTTGCGCAATCCGAGACCAATCCCCTCTATTCGGAACGTTCTTTTCGGACGATCCGTTCCGGTGCACGTGTGGCTTGGATTGAATATTTCGGCATTGACCGCAACGGCAATCTTGCCCCTTTCATCAATCGCGAAGAGTACTTGAAGTCCCGCCAATGGAAGCGAGATCTGCACCAAGCAAACGCAACATCGCTTATCGAACTTACCACAGGCGATTTGCAAGATGGTCTACTCGAGGGAAAACTGCGTCACGCACTCTGCGAATTGGGCTTTGAAATCAACCCTATGAGTGACGAGGAATTTCTCCATAATCTGTGGACAGAAAATCGTCCATTACACCCAAAATGGCAAGAATTCATCTCACTCATTCGAAATTTTCTTGTGCTATTCAAAGATTCCGGATATTCGGATGAAGAAATTCTTGCGCGAGCCAGGCAGTTTCACTATGACGCCGTTCGCATTGACGCTTTCCTAACACTGTTTCGGCCGGTCATCACGCGCTATGAGGAGTTCAAACGTCATCATTATGAAATTGACTTCTCAGACATGGTTCTGCGTTCCTGTGAAATTCTGGATCGTCAACAAGAGCGGCTGCCGTATCGATACGTACTCGTTGACGAGTTCCAAGATGTCAGTCGTTCGCGCAGTCTTCTGCTCAACAGCGTGCTAAGAAACGCTTCGTCAGCACGACTCTTTGCCGTCGGCGATGACTGGCAGTCGATCTATCGCTTCTCAGGTTCAGATCTCGATCTTTTCGTGCATTTCGATCAGCATTACCCAAAGTGCTCGATATTGCAGCTCGATAAAACATATCGCTTCAGCAACAAACTCAACTCACTTTCCTCCGGGTTTATCTGTAAAAATCCTGAGCAGTTCAAAAAGCACATGACTGCCGTCAAACTCGTCGACAAACCCTCCGCTCTTGCCGTTGATGTGAGGAAACTCATGCTGAAGATGAGTTCTCAGTCCTTTGAACTTAAAAGCGCCCTCGACAATACGCTTTGCTACCGAAATGCCCTCTACTGGTGTCTTCATCGCATCTCGGAAAAGCACAAAGAATTGGACTCCCAACCTCCTACCGTCTTACTGCTCGGGCGCATGATGTGGAAAAACATGCCGTCCCTGTCCAAAATCACTGAAGCCGAACTCCGCAAAAGTTTTCCTCTGCTGTCGATTTCCTACCGAACAATTCATTCGGCCAAAGGACTCGAAGCCGATTATGTTCTCCTTATCGGAATTGATTCCGGAGTATTTCCCTGCACCAAACAAAGCGATCAAATCATTGAGTCTGTATTGCCAATGGTCGAAAGCTATCCCTATGCTGAAGAAAGGCGTCTTTTTTACGTTGGCATGACGCGCCCCAAAAAACACTTGATCATTCTCTATGACAGTGTCAAGCCATCTCCGTTTATGAGTGAACTCACTCGAGAAAGTCCCCCAGATCTGTTATCTCAGTATTCCGACGCAAGTTATGAAATTTCATGCCCACGCTGCAAAGATGGCAATCTGATTTTGCACGCATCTCGAAGCGGCGGCAGATACTACCAATGCAGCAACGGATTATGCTCGGAAGTCTTTAGTTGCTGTCCCAACTGCGGTGCTCCATTGATCAAGGATCACACCGGTCGTTATTGCCTCAACTCTCAATGCAATTACATAGAAATTCGCTGCAATAAGTGCGCTTCGGGGTTCATGAAACGACGTATAAACAGTCGAAACGGACACATGTTCTATGGTTGCTCAAACTGGAATTCTCTTGGCTCAGGATGTAGCCAGACAATGCAGTGTGAAATGGCTCAGAAAGCAATCAATAACTACAAAGGCAACATTCAGAAGAAACGTCTGGATTTATCTGAACGATTTCCGCAATCCGGCAGTCAATCCAATAATCCGCCCTGTTGAAGCTTTTTTTGCTGAGGATCCTGAATGTGGGAAAAAAGAATACCTACTGATTCCGCACTGAATCAACAGTGTTAGTCTTTATCCTAAAAATCAGCACGGTTTTGCGTTATCTTCAACAAATGGGAGAATGTTCCATGGCTTGTCACTATGACTGCTTTTTCATCAACGGTGTCTGGGTAAAACCCCACTCCGACGATGTCATTTCACTGGAAAATCCCGCCACAGGCGAAGTTTTTGCACATGTACCGGACGGCACTCCCGAAGATGTCGCCAATGCCATCGAGGCGGCCGCACAAGCACAACCGGCATGGGCCGCCACGCCGCTTTGCCAGCGTATCGAACGCATGCAAAAGGCTCTTGAAATTTTCAGAACTTATCGAGAAGAGATCATTCGTCTGGAAGCTCTGGAACTGGGTTCGCCTGTGAGTTTTTCAGCAAATTCTCATTGTGATTATCAGTTCACGCGTATTGAGTCGTACATCCAAGAATGCAAAAACGTCCCGCTAAAGGAAAACTTCGAGCAAAGCACTGTCGTGCGAGAACCTGTTGGGGTTGTTGCTTGTATCACGCCTTGGAACTATCCGCTCGGACAAGTGGTTCAAAAAATCATCCCTGCATTGCTCATGGGCAATACGGTGGTTCTCAAACCGAGTCAACACACTCCGCTGACCAGTTATCTTCTGGTGGATTCGCTTGATCAAGCCGGTTTTCCGCCCGGCACCGTCAATCTGGTCACAGGGCGCGGCTCCAGATTAGGCGACACCCTTGCCACGCATCCTCTCGTCGACATGATCTCCTTTACCGGTTCAACAAACGTAGGAATCAAACTCAGTCAGAAAGCACTGGGAACTCTCAAGCGCATTTCCCTGGAACTTGGCGGCAAATCCCCCTTCATTTGGCTGCCGAGTCAAGACTACGCACCGGCTGTTGACAAGCTTTTTTCCTCTATTTTTTATAACTCCGGTCAGACTTGTACGGCACTGTCTCGCTTATTGGTTCCAGAGGAAGATCTCGATCAAATTAAATCGCTGTTGCTGTCACGCGTATCGGAACTCACCGTTGGTGATCCGATGGATCCGAATACCAAAATCGGACCTATGGCAAGTCGGGCTCAGTACGAAAAAGTTCTCGCCTATATCGAACTGGGTCAAAAAGAAGGAGCCGAATTGCTTTGCGGCGGAGCCGCTCCTGAAGCCGGCAGCGGCTACTACATCAAGCCGACTATTTTTACGGGTGTTACCAACGATATGCGTATTGCACGTGAAGAAATTTTTGGGCCTGTCTTATGCGTGATCACGTATCGAAGTCTCGATGAAGCCGTCGCCATTGCCAACGACACGGTTTACGGCCTGAGTGCGGCCGTTTACGGAGAACGATCACTTGCGCTTGATGTTGCCTCCAGACTCAAAAGCGGCAACGTCTATGTCAATGGGGCGCCTCGCGATGTCACGGCACCTTTCGGCGGCTATAAACAAAGCGGCATCGGCCGCGAAGGCGGTCGTTACGGATTGATGGAATTTACGCAGCTAAAAGCTGTCTTTGACCGCTGCTGATCTCTGAGCAAAATTGATTCACCCAAAAAGGCGCCTCCGGCATCTGTCGGAAGCGCCTTTTGCTTTTTATCGTCATCACGTTTCCCTTTAAGCTGTGACACACATTCGCATGCCAAAATCAGCGGCTGTGTCAGTGCATACAACGCGCTGAGTTGCATAAGAGTAAAACAATGTTCAAAAAAAACTGCCTTGCCCTTTTAAGTCTGGGCCTTTTCTCTTCATTTGCCAATGCCTCCGCCTACAGCGACAAACTTGCTGAAATGCAGGCCAAATTCGAACAAGCTCTCAAAGGTGATCAGACTGCAGCTGCTTATGTCTGCCGTCAAGGAAACTTGCCTCAGCTCAAAGTGCGCTTGATTGATCGCGACAAACATATTGAAGCCTGCCGCCTGTATGCGCAAAACATCGCTTCTGATCCGCAGGTCTACCGCTGGTTTATGGAATGGTCGATGCACCTGCCCCACGAATTGATCGAACCGGTCTTTAAGAACCTCACCGACGCCGGCATCTATCCCGTCAACAAGATCAACTATCTCTTTGCCTCTTGGCTCTACGGCGAAAAGAAAAGCGTGGCCAATTTGAGCGAAGCCGAAAGCACCAAACTCTACCAGAACTGGGTCACTGAAAACTACAAAGCCGGGCACCCCGGTTTTGCGGGCCTCTATGTTTTTCTTAAAACCGAGAAAAACGGCAAAAGCAGCCTTTCTGACGCAGAAATCGACCAAATTGTCGACAATTGCCTGAAAAAGAAGGATTTTGACTCCTTAAAACTCTTCTACTCACGCCTGGGCGAAGGCAACTACGAGGCCGTTGAAAAGAAACTCAACGGCAAGCCCACGCATTCCTCACTCGATATTGCGCGAGCGCTCACGCAAGACAAACTCAAGCTCACGCCCGAACAGTTTGCCGCCATTGTGAAGTCCGCCATTGAGTCGGCCGATGAACGCACACTCGACTCGGACTACACCACGCTTTGCAAAATTGCCCTGGAAGTCAACGACAAGTCCGTGCAAAAAACGCTTTTTGAGAAAATGCTCGCCTACCGCATTGATCCTGCGAAGATCGCCGGTGCCATGGATGCGGCAGTGCTTGAGAGCGTCGTCAAAAACGAATTCAACAAAGACGGCTGGGCCGAAGCGGCCATGGCCTCCGTTTATCTCTCCACGGACGACTATCACAAAGCCATCGAAGCCTTTCAAAAGGCAAGCAAATTGGGTTATACGGGAGAAAACCTGCTCTTTAAGCTCGCCGACAGTCTCTTTCACGACGCCAAGGGCAATGTCTCGGCTCAAGACACGCTTGACGCCTACCGGTTCCTTGCCAAGAACTTCTTTTATCCGATCGGTGATCTGGGCATGAGCTTTGAGCTCTATCAGCTCGAGAAATTTGCCAAAGCCACAGGCCAGGAAAATCGTATCGTCGAGTACTATCAAGACAAGTTCGATCATGCTTCCAGCGCCAAGGAAAGCATGGAGATTGCCTATCGCATCGCCAAGCATCAGGCTCAAAGCGGTACGGTTTCACAGGGAGATCTCGCCGCCCAACTTGAAAAGGCCTACCAAGAAATCTCCGGCATCCGCTTTATTACCGCCAATGACGATGATCCCCGTAAAAAGCCGAGTGCCGCACAAAGCATTGCCAACGGGTTCATCGACGCGTCGCTCTTTGGCATCAACTGCTCGGAAGCCGTGAAGTGGTACCAACGCACACTCTCGGGCATTCTTGAGACAACCGATCCCAAGGACTTGGCAGCCGTCTATCAGGACATGGGACGCTGCTACCTGTGGGCTCCCGATGGCGATGCGCTCAAGCGCGATCCCATCAAGGCTCGAGAAGCATTGAAGAAAGCCTATTCGCTCGTTGAAAAGGGAGACTTTCCGATCTACCGCGGTGAAATGCCGCACCCGGCACGCCTGCAGGAAATTGCGAGTCTGCTCACCGACAGTTGTCTGGAAACAGGAAACGAAAAGGAAGCCTTGGACTGGGCCAACCGTGCCGTCACGATCAAGTTCGGTACGAGCGACGTGATTGCCGCCGATGCGGCGTACACCGTAGGGCTTTACTTCGAAAGCAAAGGAAACTATCAGTCTGCACAACACTGGTACGGACTGCTTAAAGAAAAGAGTTCGGCCGGCAGCGACACCAATCTTGCCAACCTGTACTTCTCAGGCAAAGGCGCGAAACAAGATTTCGGAAAAGCCGCTTCGCTCTATCAATCGGCCTTCTGCAAGGCTCCCGAACCCATGCACGCCAACAATCTGGCTCTTGTCTATGCCGAAGGCAAGGGCGTCAAACAAAATCCGAGCTACGCTTATGCGCTCTACAACCTCTCAGGAGACACCCGCGCCAAGCACGGCATGATGATGCTCGACGAGATGCTTTCAGCCGATCAAAAGCAACAGGCCCAGACGCTTAACATGAGAGAAATTCTCTGCAAATAAGCACTGTTCTCGGAAAAAGAGCCGGTTTTCGATTGAATTCCGGCTCTTTTTTGCGAAGTTTGCTGAAAACGACTACGCCTTAAGTGTTTCGGAGATGAACTTCTTCACCGCTCCGACATCGGCCGGCATCACCGTGACGTGTTGTTCGCGATTTTCGATACCGACATAGCTTGAAGGCACTTCGGGAGCCGCGCCAATCGCTTCCTGAATTGTTGCGGCGAACTTCGCCGGAAGCGCTGTTTCCAAAGAAAGCATCTTGACGCCTGCGCGCACGTATTGCCGTGCGGCAAAAATGCCGTCGGCCGTGTGCGGATCCACGATGAGGCCTTCTTTTTCAAAGACTTCACGAATCGTATTGATGCGATCGGCATGAGTGCTCTTGGCCGACACGAAGCCGCTTTCGCGCACTTGCGCCATTTCGCTCTCAGTAAGGGCGAAGCCTCCCTTAAGAGCAAGCTGTGTCCAAAGTTCCCTGATGCGCCTGGCGTTGCGCCCGACGATATCGTAGATATAGCGCTCGAAATTGCTCGCCTTGGAAATATCCATCGAAGGAGAGCTCGTCACGAACGTATGTTCGCTGTCGCGCACACGGTAGACACCGGTCTTAAAGAACTCGTCGAGAACGTCATTTTCGTTTGTCGCCACCACAAGTCGTCCGATCGGCAGTCCCATCTGCTTGGCAATCCATCCGGCCAGGATATTTCCGAAGTTACCAGACGGAACCGTGACGTCAATCACTTCACCGGGCTTTTCTGTGACTTCCAGCCACCCCTTGAAGTAATAGACGACCTGCGCAGAAACGCGGGCCCAGTTGATGGAATTGACCGTGCCGATGTTGTACGTCGCTTTAAATCCCGCGTCCTGACTGCAGGCCTTGACAATGTCCTGCGCGTCGTCAAACGAACCTTTGACCGCGATATTGAAGATGTTGGGGTCCTTGAGGCTGTACATCTGGGCTCGCTGAAACGCGCTCATGCGTCCCTCAGGAGAGAGCATGAAGACGCGCACGCCTTTGCGCCCGCGCATGGCGTATTCGGCAGCCGACCCGGTATCCCCCGATGTGGCCCCCAAAATATTGAGTTCCGTGTTGCGCTTTTCGAGGATGTATTCAAAGAGCGCTCCAAGGTACTGCATCGCCATGTCTTTGAAAGCAAGCGTCGGGCCATTGGAAAGTTCCAAAATGCGAATCTTGCCGCCGTCAATGGACCGCGTCGGCGTGATCTTGGAAAAGTCCTCCCCGGTGCGGCCGTTGTTGTAGACACCCTCGCGGTACACGCCTGCAAGCATTGTCTTGAGCGTATCTTCCTCAATATCGGTTGCAAACAAACGCAGGATCTCAAACGCAAGTTCTGCGTAGGACAAATGACGCCAATCCTCAAGATCGGTCTTGGTGACCTGCGGATAAATGCGGGGCATGAAAAGACCGCCGTCGGCCGCAAGTCCCTTGAGCACGATGTCACTGTAGCCCGCGCCCTCGTCTTCGCCGCGCGTGGACTGATAGGTCATTGCGTATTTGATTGCCATTTCTCGGCTCCGAATTAATTGAGTTCTTCCTTGCGGATCATCACTACTTTGCCCCGCGTGCTCGGCAGCGCTTCAATGGCTTCAATGGCTGCCGTCACAGATCCTTCCAGAGCGCTGTGCGTCATCGCCACGATCTCCGTGTCTTTTTCGCCGATCACAGCTTCGGGCTGCAGCACCGACTCAATCGAGATTGACTGTTCGGCAAAAATGCGAGCCACCTGTGCGAGCACGCCCGGTTCATCGGCCACAGGAATGCGCAGATAGTAAGAGCTCACCGTTTGACTCATCGGCAACCAACCGAGTTGCGTCGTTTCCTGATTGTGTTCTGCGGGCTTAAGCGCCTGAGCGTCGCCCGCTGCCGTCATACGCACGATGTCCACCAAATCGGCTACCACGGCCGAGGCAGTGGGCTCGGCACCGGCGCCACGTCCGTAAAAAAGCGTGCTGCCGACAGCGTCGCCCTTGACAACCACCGCGTTCATCACGCCTTCGACGTTGGCTAGCAGTCGGCGCATCGGCACCAATGCTGGATGAACTCGCAACTCTATGCCGTGTTCCGTACGCTTGGTAATGCCCAAAAGTTTGATGCGGTAGCCCATGTTTTCCGCGTAACGGATGTCAGTCGCCGTCAGTTTTGTGATGCCTTCGACTGTCACGGCATCAAAGTTAACGGGCGTGCCGAAAGCCAGTGCACTTAGGAGCGTGATCTTGTGCGCCGCATCAATCCCTTCGATGTCAAACGTGGGGTCGGCTTCTGCGTAGCCCAAGGCCTTGGCCTGCGCAAGCGCCTCTTCGAAGGAAAGCCCCTTGTCACGCATGGTCGACAAAATGAAATTGCAGGTGCCGTTGATGATGCCGGCGATCCATTCGATGCGGTTGGCGGCAAGGCCTTCGCGCAAACTCTTAATGATCGGAATGCCCCCTGCCACAGCAGCTTCATAAGATACGGCCACTCCCTTTTCGGCTGCCGCTGTGAAAATTTCATTGCCATGCAACGCAAGAAGCGCCTTATTGGCCGTTACGACATGCTTGCCGGCGGCGATGGCTTCAAGCACCAGACTCTTGGCTGGTTCAATGCCGCCCATCACTTCCACGACGATGTCGATTTCCGGATCATTGACCAGATCGTGCCAGTCTTTAGAGAGCGTCACTCGTTCGTCAACGATGCCGCGAGCGCGATCAATATTGCGACAAACCACGGTCTTGACTTCAATGGGAGCACCGGCTCGGCGCGAAAGTTCCTGTGCGTTACGCTTAAGAACGGCATACGTGCCGCCCCCTACGGTTCCGAGTCCGGCGATGCCGATTTTGACTGCTTCCATTGTTTCTTTCCTTTTGTTTTGCAATTGTTCGGGCGCTTTCGTTTGGCCGAAGACAAAAATGAATGCGCTTTCTGTGATTGTATTGATCTGTTGCGCCGCGCACCTCGGCGCTATTGCGTAGCCGAGAAAAAATTATGCGGCGCCTTCCAGTAACAAAGACGCCGCTTTTGTTTGCTTTGACCTATCAGCCTTTCACGGGTTCGGGACGAGGAGCATCCGGGTCGATAAGGCCGTCTTTTCTGAACATGTGTTTGATACCGTGCAGTGCCTGACGAATTCGGAATTCGTTTTCAATCAACGCGATGCGCACATGATCGTCGCCATATTCCCCGAAACCGATACCTGGGCTCACAGCCACCTTGGCGTCTTCAAGAAGGCGCTTACTGAACTCCACGGAACCGAGCTTGCGATACGGCTCGGGAATCTTGGCCCAGATATACATGGACGCCTTCGGGCACTCGACCGGCCAGCCGATTTCGTTGAGTCCCTTCCAGAGAATATCGCGGCGCTTCTGATACTTCAGACGAACCTCCTCGACACAACTCTGATCACCCTCAAGCGCCTCAATGGCTGCAACCTGCAGCGGCGTGAACGTTCCGTAGTCGTGGTAGCTCTTAATACGAGCCAATGCATGCACCAGCTCTTTGTTGCCGACCATGTAGCCCAGTCGCCAGCCTGCCATGTTGTACGATTTAGACATCGTGAAGAATTCGACGGCAATATCCTTGGCGCCCGGCACCTGCATAATGGAAGGCGCTTTATAGCCGTCAAAGCAAATATCGGCGTAGGCGAGATCGTGCACAACCCAAATGCCGTAGCGCTTACCGAGTTCAACGACCTTGGCCAGAAAATCGAGTTCCACGCACTGCGCCGTCGGGTTGGACGGGAAACCCAGAATCATCATCTTGGGGCGAGGCACGGTTTCCACAATGGCGCGCTCAAGCTCTGCCAGAAAGTCGACGCCCGGAATCATTTTGACCGAACGGATGTCTGCGCCCGCAATAATCGCACCGTAGATATGAATGGGATAAGAAGGGTTAGGTACGAGCACCGTGTCGCCACGATCCGTACAAGCAAGCATCAGGTGTGCAATACCTTCTTTGGAGCCGATCGTCACGATGGCTTCCTCATCGGGATCGATGTCGACGTCGAACTTACGCTTATACCAATTGCTGATTGCTTTGCGCAGACGCGGAATGC
>OLWY01000384.1_pt1 | contig 25028 bp, 21 predicted proteins | sample 1644171 | NCBI WGS metagenome assembly OLWY01 (sample SAMEA103958150, study PRJEB25191) | human gut metagenome | biome: human-associated habitat [ENVO:00009003]; feature: intestine environment [ENVO:2100002]; material: feces | place: Germany | collected 2013/2015 | reverse complement strand
GAACTATTGGGTCGGTCGAAACGGTTTTTCCACCAGCTGTATTGTCCCCACCGTGGGAAGGTGCCCCGCCTTTTTCAGCTATTTCTACAAATAGAGGCCGTCTCATTTGGTGAAAATAGAAAAGTACCCGATGACAAAAAATAATTCTTTACAATATTACATTAGCGTGCTAAAATACGAAAGTACCAGGGGGTACGGTTTGGATGGCCGCGCCGCCGGAATGGAGGTAACTGAATGATGAAAAAGATGTTTGCAACCATGCTTGCCCTCTCCATGTGCCTGTCTCTGGCCGCCTGCGGCAGCAGCGCCTCCACGGGCACTGCCTCGACCTCGGCATCCGCCGACGGCGTTGTTTACCGCACGCTGGACGAAATCAAGGCGGACGGCACGATCAACATCGGCGTTTTCTCTGACAAGAACCCGTTCGGCTACGTCGATGAAAACGGCGAGTATCAGGGCTATGACATCTACTTTGCCAACCGCCTGGCCGAGGATCTGGGCGTGGAAGCCAACTTCGTCTCCACGGAAGCCGCCAACCGCATTGAGTATCTGCAGACCGGCAAGGTCGATATCATTCTGGCAAACTTCACCGTCACGCCCGAGCGCGCTGAGGAGGTGGACTTTGCACTGCCCTACATGAACGTTGCACTGGGTGTCATCTCTCCCGACAGCAATGTCATTACCAGTCTGGACAACTGGAACGCCGACGATCAGATGATCGTCATTTCCGGCACCACCGCCGAGACCTACCTGACCAAGGAATATCCCGACATTCCCCTGCAGAAGTATGATTCCTACGCAACCGCCAAGAACGCGCTGGAAAACGGCAATGGCGTAGCATGGGCCAACGACAACACCGAGGTCATCGCTTTTGCAAAGCAGAACTCCGGCTACACGGTGGGCATCCCCTCTCTGGGCAGCCAGGATACCATCGCCCCCGCTGTGAGCAAGGGCAACACCACCCTGCTGGACTGGATCAACGACGAGATCAAGAGCTTGGGCGAGGAAAGCTTCTTCCACAAGGATTACGAGGAGACGCTGGTGGATACCTATGGCCTTGACTATGAGGATGAGCTGGTCGTTGAGGGCGGCGAGACCAACGCATAAATCTGAATTTTAAGATGCAGTAATGAGAAACACCCCGTGCAGAAATGTACAGGGTGTTTCTTTTGTGCGAATCTGTGCAACGATGTATTGACAATGTTGCACGATATGAATATAATAAAAGTGACAAAGGAGCGTGAGAGTATGACGACGGTAAGTGTCCGGATGGATGAGAATCTGAAGCGGGATTTTGATGAGATCTGCAATGAACTGGGCCTTTCGATGACAACAGCCATCACCATGCTGGCCAAGAAGATGACGCGTGAAAAACGCATTCCGTTTGAAGTCTCGATGGATCCCTTTTATAGTGCATCCAATATGGCCGCCCTGAATGACAGCATTGAGGAAATGCGTCAGGGAAAGACTGTAACGAGAACGCTGGAAGAGCTTGAGGCTATGGAACATGAGTAAGATCACCTTCACGGAGCGGGCCTTTGCGGAATATCTGTATTGGCAGTCTCAGGATAAAAAGACGCTGAAACGGATCAACGCATTGCTCAAGGATATTTCGCGCAGCCCGTATGAAGGCATTGGAAAACCGGAAGGGCTGAAAGAAAATCTCAGCGGGTATTGGAGCCGCCGGATCGATGATGTGAACCGGCTGGTCTATCGCATTGAAAATGATCTGATCGAAGTGTATCAGTGCAAGGGACATTACGACGATTGAAGCAAAAAACGAGGACAGCCAATGGCTGTCCTCGTTTTGCTGTATCTGGGGGATTATACTTCCTCAGTCTCGTCCTCGTCGTCATCTTCGTCGGCGAGAGCTTCTGCATGGATGCGCTGGCGCAGGCGGGTGCGGAACTCCTCGGCGGGGATGCCGCTCTGGCGAGGTGAAAGATCCGGTGCCGGATGGCCGTCCGGCAGGTGGGCACCAAAGGCCGGCACAAAGAAGAACTTGCGCACGACAAAGATCAACGCAATGGCACCCACGCTGATGAGGTTGTCCAGAGCCGATTCGTGGCCGACCACCATGTGGCGGGCAATGGCGTAGAGCAGCACTTCCAGGCTGCTGCCGGGGCTGTGCTTGGCCAGCATCTTGATGAACTCCACGCCGATGACAATGTCCAGCGCCCGCTCAAGGAAGCCGCGGATCTCTACATCGTTGCCATCAAACAGCAGGCCCGGCATCCATTTGAGCAGGGGAATGAAGCTGAGCAGCAGGCCAATGAGCACCAGCCCGGACAGCACGATCTCCAGCAGGGTGGCGGCCTGAATGATGTAGCTGCGCAGCGCCTTGCGGCTGCGGCTCTCAACATGGGCGGAGTGCGGGGTGTCGGAAGGATGGGACATGGTGCAGCATCTCCTTTGTTCAAGATCGTGAAACGAAAAAAGCTGACAAACTTTTTTTCAGTTTAGCAAAGGATCTGAGCAAAGTCAATGAAATGTGTCGAATTTTCCGGGAATTACTGGACGGCCACATAGCCGGAGTGCTCAATGCAGGAACGGCCTGCATCGGTGGAGAGCCACTCGTAGATCCTGCGCTCCGGGCTGTCGGCAGCGGAATCCTGCAGGATGGCGGCATAGAATTCGTTGCATAGCGGGTAGCTCTGGTCGGCGATCGTCTCGTTGGAAGGGGTCACGCCATCCACGGCCAGCAGCCGCAGGCCGGGCTTGGAGTACATCTGGTCGATGTAGTAGTAGACCGAGAAACCGATGGCGTTGGCGGAGTTGTTATACTCTGCAATGCTGTCCACCAGCTCACCCATGGCGGTGGGGGCCAGCTCGGTGGGGGCCTCCATCAGCGGGCCGTCCTGGATCAATAGCTTCTGGAACAGGGTCTGGCTGCCGGAGTCCGCCCGCCGCTGGAAGGCAATGATCTCCTGATCCTTGCCGCCCACATCTTTCCAGTTGGTGATCGTTCCGGCGTAGATGTCCTTGAGCTGCTGCAGGGTCAGGCTCTGCACGGGGTTGTCCTCGTTGACGATGAACACCAGCGCGTCCCGGCCAATGGCCTTCTGCTCCAGCGGGTCACCGTCAGCCTTCAGCTCCTCCTTGACGGATTCCGGGGCCTCGTAGGCGATGATAAGCTTGACCGAATCGCCGTAATTGTTGCCGTACAGGCCCAGGTTGCGCCAGGCCTGGGCCGTGGTGTTGGTGGTCACGGCGCTCCGGGCGGTCTCCAGATCCAGCCCGGTGGTGTCGGCCATGATCTGCGCGATCAGTGGGATGCAGGCCGTGCTGCCATCCGTAATGGGGAATTCATCCACGCTCAGGATGGGCTGTGCGGGCATTTCACTGGCGGCAGAAGAGGCAGGGGCCTCAGAATCCGGCTGAGACGGTGCCGCCCCCGAATCAGAGGAGGCAGGCACGGTGTTGCAGGCGGAGAGCAGGGCGGCGGTGGATGCCAGACCCAGACCGGTCAGGAACGCGCGGCGGGAAATTTTGACAGTACGCATGGAAAAACCTCCTTAGAAGAAACCGTTGTCCATTTCATCGTTGCTGGAAGCGAAGATGCTCTCGGCGTAGAGCCACTGGCCGGTCAGGTCCATCCAGCCGCTCTCAAAGCCCTTGACGGCAGCGAACACGCCCTCGGGCAGGCCATTGACGCTGTTGGCGTAGTACCCGGCACAAGTGCGCAGACCGCTTACCACCACATTGCCGTCGCTGTCCAGAACATCGTAGAGCCAGCTGCTGCCGGGGCCGTTGTAGCAGCCGTAGAAGTAGATGCCGTCCTCAGTGGAGAGCAGGGGCGAGTAGTAGTTGTAGGTCTCATTCAGCTTGGCCGGGTCGAGGGTTTTGTGGATGCCGTCCGGCCCGCAGATGTGGATGGCCGTTGCGTCGTAGCTGTCATTGTCATCCTGCTCGATCCAGGCCCAGCCGTTCCCCTCGGGGGAAATATGGGTACGCACCTGATTTTCCACCGGGTCGATGGTGGTATCGGTCAGCAGAACACCGGTCTGCAGGTCGAACACCCGCACGGTGCCGTCTACGGCATAGATGGCCAACGTGGCATCATCCGTATTGGCATCGTAGAGATCCTTCTCCTCGCCGGTGAGCAGGTCGTGGAACAGATACCGCCCCGCCATTTCGGGGGTGGAGGCATCTGGCTCCGTGACTGCCGCGCCGGGCACATAATACCGGATGGGCTGGTCATACTCGCAGAGCACGGCGCTTTGCTCCGTGCTGACCAGATCCACCAGCTGGTATCTGTCGTTGTTGTACAGGCTGACCGTGCCTGCACCGGTGTACTGCTGGTAACCGGTCAGCTCCTCGCCGGTGGTGGGGTTGTACAGGCTGTCGGCACCCGTCGTGCCATCCTCGTTGTAGTGGCTCACCACCAGCCAGTCGGTGGGGGCAGAGCTGTCGCTGCTGCTGGCGTAGAAGTTGGAAAGGGCAGACAGCTCTGCCTGATAGACCACCTCGCCCTGCCGATCCTGCACCTGCACGGCGCAGTAGAGGGGCAGATCATCGCCCCATTCGTTTTCCTGCACATAGTCTGCCGGGACATTGCAGACTTCAAAGGCCAGATAGCTGCCTGCTATGCTGCATCCGTAGGCGTTTTCTGGCACAGCCAGCTCCTCACCCGTGGCAAGGTCGATCACCCGGCAATCGCCTGCGGCGTGGTTGTTGTAGGGGGCATAGGCCATCTGTTCCGGTGCGGTCAGGACCAGCAGGCTGCCGGTCAGGACAGCATCGTAGGCACGGTCAAAGGTCAGGATCTCCTTGCCGCTGCGGTCACACAGGGCGGTTGCCCGCCCGGTGGGTGTGCCGGGGGCTGACCACTGCCGCAGATAGTACCGCACGGTGCCGGTCAGGGTATCCGGCACCAGATACACGGTCTCACTGCTGGCGGCCTGATACAACACGGTATTGCCGCAGAGCACGGTATTGCCGCCGTTGGAGCCGTTGCTGTACAGGATGCGCAGCTTGCCGTCGTCCAGTGAAGCGGCAGCGGGGCCGGGCGCTTCCTCAGCCTGGGCGGGCTTGGAATCGGGCAGGGGCGAGGCCGGAGGCAGCAGGGAGCAGGAGGCCAGCAGCCCTGCCGCGGCAGACAGGCTGAGCACTGCACAGCCGATGCGGAGAACAGAACGTTTCATAAGCGTACCTCACAGGTTTGGCAGAATTTAACTTTCCTATCCTGATTATAATACGAATAAACCGGACGTTCAATTGCAATCGAACGTCCGGTCATGGTTACAGTTTTGTTACAGGGGTCGCTCAGACCTCGGCAGCCTCGGCTTCGTCCATCCGCACCAGCTGACGCAGGAAGGGGAAGAGGAAGGGCACGGTGACAAAGAAGGTCAGCACATCGGCGATGGGCTGGCAGATCTCAACACCCAGCAGCCCAAAGGCCCGGGGCAGGGTGAGGATGAGCGGAATAAAGAACACGCCCTGACGGCAGCAGGCCAGAAAGGTGGCCCGGCCCGATTTGCCGATGGACTGGAACAGCATGTTGCCCGCCACGATCACGGGCTGCAGAAGCATGGCAAAGCACTGGTAGCGGAAGGCGGGCAGGGCCACGGCGGTGACTTCGGGATCATCACGGAAAAGGCGGATGAGGGTCTCGGCATTGAACCAGCAGGCGGTGAGAATGACAGAGAGAAAGCAGAAGCTGGTTGCCATGGTGAACAGGCAGGCCTGCTGCACCCGGCGGTACTTTTGGGCACCATAGTTGAAGCCTGCCACCGGCTGAAAACCCTGACCGGTGCCGATGGCCACCGAGATAATGAACATGAAGATGCGGGAAACGATGCTCATACCGGCCACGGCAGCGTCGCCATAGCCCCGGGCGGCGATGTTCAGCAGCATTCCGCCAATGCTGTTCAGGCCCTGACGGCCAAAGCTGGGCATACCGGTCATCAGGATGGTGCCGAACTCCGCCGGGCTGCGGGTGACTGCCGTGATCCGGAACTGGCTGACTGTTTTGCCCCGCAGGAACATGGACAGCAGGATGCAGAAGCTGATGGTCTGGCTCAGGGCCGTTGCAAGGCCCGCACCGGCGGTGCCCATGCCCAGCCCAAAGATGAACAACGGGTCCAGTGCGATGTTCAGCAGGCCGCCGGTGACCAGGCCGATCATGGCAAAGCTGGCCTTGCCCTCATAGCGCAGGATGTTGTTCATCACCAGACTGGACATCATAATAGGAGCGGCCAGCAGGATGTACCGCGCGTAGGCACAGGCATGGGGCAGGATGGTCTCGGTGCTGCCCAGCAGCATCATAAAATCGGGCAGGGTGAGCAGGCCCGCCACTGTGATGACACCGCCGAACACCAGCGCCGTGAAGAAGCTGGTGGAAGCAAACCGGGTGGCAGCATCGGTGTTCTGGCTGCCCAGGCTGCGGCTGATGATGCTGCCGGAGCCGTGGCCCAGCATAAAGCCCAGCGCCTGGAGAATGGCCATCAGGCTGGAAACGATGCCCACCGCACCGGATGCGCTGGTGGAGATCTGGCCCACAAAAAAGGTGTCGGCCAGATTGTAGATGCTGGTGATGAGCATGCTCAATATCGTGGGAGCCGCCAGACTCAGGATCAATTTCGGGATGGGGGTCTCCGTCATTTTGCGGAACTGCTCCGCGCTGCGGTCGGCATTTGCCATGAAAAAACCTCGCTTTCTCTTTGACACGATCTTTCAATAAAAATAATCCACTCCAGTATACCGCAGGATCTGTTTTGTATCAACCAATTTCTTGCCGGGGTTATTGCAGCAAAAGACCGCCCTGCCCGGCGGCAGAGCGGTCTTGGGTCATGGAAAAGAAGCGGAACATTACAGAGTTTTGCAGAACTCCTTCAGGTAGGCACGGAAAGCCTCGCCGATCTCGGGGTGCTGCAATGCCAGCTCCACCTGAGCCTCCACCACACGGAGCTTGTTGCCCATGTCGTAGTGGGTGCCGGTGAACTCCACGGCGGTCATGCCGCCGCAGTTGCGGGCATACTCGGCCATGGCATCGGTCAGCTGGATCTCGCCGCCTGCACCGGGCTTGGTGTGGGCGAGGATATCGTAGATCTCAGGGGTCAGCAGCACACGGCCCAGAATGGAGTAGTTGCTGAACTCCTGGCCCTTCTTGGGCTTCTCGATCATGTCATCCACAAAGAAATAGTTGTCGTGGATGGGGGTGGTCTTCAGGCTGCAGTAGCGGCTCACATCGGCCCAGGGCACAGCGGAGACACCGGCAGCCGGGCGGCCGAACTCCTCATAGGCGCGGATGAGCTGGGCGCAGACAGGGTCCTCGCCCCAGATCACGTCGTCGCCGTAGATGACCACGAACGGGTCGTCACCGGTAAAGGCCTTTGCCATGCTCACGGCGTGGCCCAGGCCCAGCGTCTGCTTCTGGCGCACAAAGAAGATGTTGGCAAGGTTCGAGATGCCCAGGCACTCCTCCAGCATTTTTTCCTTGCCGGGGGCGGCCAGCTTTTCTTCCAGCTCGGGGCTGCGGTCAAAGTGATCCTCAATGATGCTCTGGCTGCGGCCCAGAATGATCAGAATGTCCGTGATGCCGGACTTGACGGCTTCCTCCACCAGATACTGGATGGCGGGCTTATCCACGATGGGAAGCATCCCCTTGGGCATGGCCTTGGTGGCGGGCAGCACACGGGTGCCCAGACCGGCGGCAGGGATGACAGCCTTCGTAACTTTTTTCATGGTTCGGAACTCCTTCATCATATCATTTCAGGCTGAACGCTCAGCCGTAGACCAGATGGATCAGGGCATCCACATTGGGGCCAAGCAGCAGGGTGAATGCACTGCCAATGACCATGAGCAGGACCAGACAGCCGAGCACGGCGGCCCAGCTGGTGCCGCCCTGAGCGCAGAGCACGGCTTTGCGCTGTGCCGCGTCCGGGAACTCCGCGCGGATGCGGCGGATCTTCTCGGCGGCACTCTGGCGGTAGAGCCACTTGCCATACAGGCCGCGCACGATCATCAGCAGGAAGCTGAGCACCGAGCAGACCCGGGAAAGGGTGAGCAGGGTGGAGGTGGAAAGCCCCGGGGCCAGGCTGCTGCCCGTAATCTGCAAAAGGTCAATGAAGGTGGGCAGGGCCAGCACCAGCTCAGCGGCCAGAAAGGCGAACGCGGGCTTCCACGCCTTGCGGTAGAAGAAATAGAACGGGCCGAACAGCATGGCCGAAAAGCTCATGGAGGTCTTGGTGTGGGACAGCTGCATCCGGCAGTAGGCGCTCAGGTAGGCAGGGGAAGCCGGGCCGATGAAATCTGCCCAGTCCTTGCAGGGGATGCCGTCCATGACCTCTTCCTTGCCAAAAGCGGCCTGATAGGTCTGGCGCAGCGGGTCTACCTGCGGGGCTCCGGTCTCCTGGAACTGGCGGTAAAAGGTGGAGTAATCAAACTCCTCGCTGTGCTCATCCGAATCGGCACGGTCGGCGGGCTCCTGTGCCCCCTCCGGGGGCAGGGCCGCACCGCAGCAGCGGCAGACAGATTCACTGCGCAGGGTGCGCTCGCCGCAGGCAGGGCAGGTGCACAGCTCACTTTCCTGATAGGGGAACTTCCACTCGTATCCGGCGGCGTGGGCCGGGGCATGGATGCAGCGGCCGAGCTTTTCATAACAATCGCGGTGATAAGGCGCGCCGCAGTCGGGGCAGACAACGATATCGTCCTGCAGTGTCAGCGGCTTGCCGCAGCCCTCACAGGGGCAGCCATAATATTTGGGCATAAGATCCTCCCGGTATGCTAGTTGAACTTATTATACTCCCTTAAAAGAGAAAAGAAAAGGCAAAAATCTTCAAAATTCCAGTAGGTTGAGTATTTTTCCTCTTTACTTTATCATGGATTCTGGGTATACTAATGAAGTATCTGTGTATAAACTGTATCTTTTGAGGGATTCTTAAAATATGATTACTACTGACGAACTGAAAGTGCAGCTGGCCGATTACGGCACCGCTGTGAAGGACCTGGAGGAAGCGCTGGCCATCGACGCTTCCCGCAAGCGTGTGCAGGAGCTGGAGCACACCATGAGCCGCCCCGGCTTCTATGATGACGCTGAGCTGAGCAAGAAGGTCTTTGATGAAGTGGGCGACCTGAAGGGCAAGCTGAACCGCTTTGAAAAGCTGCAGGGCCTGTACGATGATGCCGAGACCATGCTGGTGATGCTGGACGAGGAGTACGACCCCGACATGGTGCCCGAGGCAGAGGAAGCCGTGAACGCCGTGGGCAAGGCCGTGGACGAGCTGCAGCTGATGACCATGCTGAACGGTGAGTACGACCACAGCAACGCCATCCTGACCTTCCACGCCGGTACCGGCGGCACCGAGGCGCAGGATTGGGCCGAGATGCTGTACCGCATGTACAACAAGTGGGCACAGGCACATGGCATGACCGTGGAGGTGCTGGACTATCAGGACGGCGATGAGGCCGGCATGAAGAGCGCTTCCATGATGGTCAAGGGTGCCAACGCCTACGGCCTGCTGAAAAGCGAGAACGGTGTGCACCGTCTGGTCCGCGTGTCTCCTTTTGATGCCAACGCCCGCCGCCAGACCAGCTTTGCCTCTCTGGAAGTGATGCCTGAGCTGGACAACACCATTCAGGTGGACATCCGCCCCGAGGATATCGAGATGCAGGTGTTCCGCTCCTCCGGTGCCGGCGGCCAGCACATCAACAAGACCTCTTCCGCTGTCCGTCTGATCCACAAGCCCACCGGCGTCGTGGTCAGCTGCCAGACCCAGCGCAGCCAGTTCCAGAACCGTGACTACGCCATGGAAATGCTGAAGGCAAAGCTGTATCAGATCGCAAAGCAGCAGCATATGGACAAGATCGACGACATCAAGGGCGTGCAGAATGAGATCGCCTGGGGCCACCAGATCCGCAGCTATGTGTTCATGCCCTACACCATGGTCAAGGATCACCGCACCAACTACGAGACCGGCAATGTCGATGCCGTGATGGATGGTGATCTGGACGGCTTTATCTTTGCTTACCTCAAGGCCGCCAGCCGCGGGGAGCTGCAGGATACCTAAAATTTATCATAAAATGTCAGAGGGACCTCGCCGTTGGGCGGGGTCCCTCTTTTGGTTACAGGTGCAGATATTTTCCGGTGATGCTGGCGGGATCGGCGGCCACCTGCTCCGGTGTGCCGCAGGCCACGATGCGTCCGCCGCTCTCACCGCCGCCGGGGCCAAGGTCCACGAGATAGTCGGCGTTGCGGATCACATCCAGATCGTGCTCAATGACCACCACAGTGGCCCCGCTGTCAATGAGACGCTGGAACACGCCTAGCAGAGTGCGCACATCCAGCGGGTGCAGGCCGATGGTGGGTTCGTCGAATACAAACACGGTGTCGGCCTGCCCTTTGCCCATCTCGCTGGCGAGCTTGAGCCGCTGGGCCTCCCCGCCCGAAAGGCTGGGCGTGGCCTCGCCCAGAGTCAGGTAGCCCAGCCCCAGGCTGGAAAGGGTCTGCAGCCGGCTGGCCACCAGCTTGAGGTCGGCACAGGCGGCAAGGGCTTCGTCCACGCTCATCTCCATCAGGCGGGGCAGGCTCTCGGCCTGGGTGCCGTCCTTCCGGGTGCGGTAGAGGGCAGCGGCATCCTTCTGGTAGCGGGAGCCGCCGCAGTCCGGGCAGGTGATCTCCACATCCGGCAGGAACTGGATGTCCAGGCTGATGGTGCCGGTGCCGTCGCAGCCGGGGCAGCGCAGGCGGCCCGTGTTGTAGGAAAAATCGCCCGCCTTGCAGCCCTTCTCCCTGGCAAGGGGGGAGCGGGCGTAGATCTTGCGCAGTTCATCGTGGACATTGGCATAGGTGGCCACCGTGGACCGCACATTGATGCCGATGGGCGTTGCGTCAATGAGCTTGACCTGCGCAATGCCCGGTGCAGTGATGCTTTCCACATGGGCAGGCAGAGCTTCGCCCTTGGCGGCGGCCTCCAGCGCGGGGATCAGGCTTTCCAGCACCAGCGTGGTCTTGCCGGAACCGGACACGCCGGTCACCGCGATGAGCCGCCCCTTGGGCAGCCGGACTTCCAATGGCTTGACGGTGTGGATGGCCCGGGTGCGCAGAGTGATGGTGCCCAGCGCAAAGAGCTCCGCCTCCGGGGTGCGGGTGCGGGCTGAGAGAGTGTGCAGGTCGGCAAGGAAGGGCCCGATGCGGGAGGCTGGGCTTTGGGCCACCTGCTCCACAGTGCCCTGCGTCAGGATGGTGCCGCCGTTTTCACCGGCACCGGGGCCCATCTCAATGAGCCAGTCGGCATCCCGCAGGATCTCGGTGTCGTGATCCACCAGCACGATGGAGTTGCCGTCCGCGATCAGGTCGTGCATCACGCCCCGCAGGCCCTCGATGTTGGAGGGGTGCAGGCCGATGGAGGGCTCGTCCAGCACATAGAGCACGCCGGTGGTGCGGTTGCGCACCGAGCGGGCCAGCTGCACCCGCTGGCGCTCCCCTGTGGAAAGGGTGGCAGCCTCCCGGTCAAGGGAGAGGTAGCCCAGCCCCAGATCCAGCAGGCGGGCGGCGGTGGCCTGAAAGGACTCGCAGATGCTCTCAGCCATGGGACGCATCTCCACGGGCAGGGAGGCAGGCACCCCCTCCACCCACTGTACCAGCGTGTCCAGCGTCATGCGGCAGGCATCGGCCAGCCCGATGCCCCGCAGCCGGGGAGCCCGGGCCGCGGCGTTCAGGCGGGAGCCGCCGCAGGCGGGGCAGGGGCCCTGCTTCAGAAATCGCTCCACCCGCTTCATGCCCTTTTCATCCGTCACCTTGGCCAGGGCGTTCTCTACGGTATAAACGGCGTTGAAGTAGGTGAAATCCATTTCACCCGCCGCGCCGGTCTTGCTGTTCTGGTAGAGCAGGTGCACCTTTTGGGCGGGGCCGTGGAACACTATGTCGCGCTCTTCCGGGGTCAGCTCCCGGAAGGGGACGTTGGTGCGCACGCCCATTTTTTCGGCGATCTCCTTCATCAGTGACCACATCAGGGTCTGCCAGGGCAGTACTGCGCCCTCGTTGATGGAAAGGCTCTCGTCCGGCACCAAAGTGGATTCGTCCACCACCCGCACGATGCCGGTGCCCTCGCAGTCTGGGCAGGCTCCGGTGCTGTTAAAGGCGAACTGCTCCGCGCCCAGCACCGGCACCTGCGCGCCGCACCGGGGGCAGTAGAGCGGGATCTCGGCCGCAATGTTCAGGCTGGGCGGCACCATGCAGCCGCAGGCGGGGCAGGGGTAGTGGGAGAGCCGGGAGAACATCAGGCGCAGGCTGTTCAAAAGCTCGGTCATGGTGCCAAAGGTGGAACGCATTCCGGGCACGCCGGGCCGCTGGTGGAGGGCCAGTGCGGCGGGAACATAGCGGATCTCGTCCACCTGCGCCTTTTCGGCCTGGGTCATCCGGCGGCGGGTATAGGTGGAAAGGGCCTCCAGATAGCGGCGGGAGCCCTCGGCGTAGAGGACCCCCAGCGCCAGCGAGGACTTGCCGGAACCGGACACGCCCGCAATGCCGACGATCTTGTGGAGCGGAACATCTACGTCGATGTTCTTCAGGTTGTGCACCCGCGCGCCCCGCACCCGGATGGCGGCGGGGAGAGCGGAACTGGATTCGTGGTTCATCGTGTCTCCTTTCTCTGAATGAGGTCACAAAAGGCTCCCCCACAGGGGAGCCGGAAAGATCATAATCCGAGAGGATTGAACCGCTGGTGTTCGAGCTGGTCGATCACCGCCTGCGCTGCCGGTGCAATGGGGGCGGGCACTGCGGCGGGGCGGCTGAGGTAGTAGCCCTGCAGCAGATCCACGCCCAGACCGATGACGGTGCGCAGCTGGGCCTCGGTCTCAATGCCCTCGGCGATGAGCTGCATACTGCGGGCGTGGGCGTAGGCCACAATGTTGGAGACGATCTGCTGCTTGTCGCGGTCGGTGTCGATCCCGCGCACAATGGAGATGTCGATCTTGATGTACCGGGGCGAGAGCTCCAGCAGGTTCAATTCGTTGCTGTAGCCGCTGCCGTAGTCATCCAGCGCAAAGGAGCCGGAGAAGCCCGGAACGTTCCGCTTCCGTTCCAGACATGCGCGGTCCAGATCTTCCTGTTCGGTGATCTCCACCACCAGCCGCTTGAGCAGCTCGGGGTAGCGCTGAGCATATTCCTCCACATCCTCAACCGTCAGGCTGACATTGGCGATGGAGTTGATGAAGAGCAGGGCATCGCTCTGGAGCAGGCCCTGTGCCTGCATGCGCTGGAAGATCTCGCTGGAATGGAACACAGTGATCCGTTCGATCTCATACAGGCGGCCTGTCTCATGGGCCAGCTGCATGACCTGAGCGGGAGAGTGCAGGGTGGGCAGATCGACCCGCATGAGGGCCTCGTAGGCTGCGACCCGGCCGCTGCGGGCAGAGTAGATGGGCTGGAAGTGGTAGGACACCAGCTCCTCCTGCAGCAGGAGCTCAAAGTCCTGCTGGGTCTGGGCGGCGTATGCCTCCTGATGGTAGCTGCCGATATCAAAATCACACATGCGGCCCTTGTGGGAATGCTTGACCTGATACATGGCAAAGTCGGCATATTTTTTCAGGGTGAGCAGGTCGTGGCCGTCCGTGGGGTACCAGGCAATGCCGCCCGAGATGCTGATGTGCAGCTGCTTGCCGTTGGGCAGGATGGACACGCTGCGCTGCAGGGCGGCACTCAGCAGCTCCAGCTGGGCGCGGAGCTGTGCCTGATCCTGGTAGCCATAGAAGAAGATCAGGAATTCATCGCCCGAAAGGCGGGAGCAGATGGTGTTGGCGGGCGTGTTGGCCGCAAAGCACTGGCCGGTCTGGCGGATGTACTGGTCGCCCCAGTCGTGGCCGTAGGTGTCGTTGATCTGCTTGAGGTTGTCCAGATCCATCATCAGCAGGGCGGCACAGCCCAGCTTTTCGGGCTGCTGGAACAGCGCGTCACAGGCGCGGTCAAAAGCACGGCGGCGGTACAGGCCGGTCAGGGTATCGTAATCGCGCTCGTGCTCAATGCGCTGCTGCTCCAGCACCGTGGTGGTCATATCCTCAGCCAGACCCACCTCGGAGGCACTTTCGCCCAGGATATGGGTGATGCGCAGGGTGATGTAGTGGGTGCTGCCGTCGGGCTGGGGGATGGCAAAGACCTTGTTGTTGGCCGGGGACAGGCGGTAGAACCACCGCTGCTCCAGTGTGCCCATCAGGGCGCGGAAAGCCTTTGGCGTGAGCGGATCTGGCTGCTCCTGTGCAAGGCCCAGCATGGAGAAGAAGTTATCGGTCACATAAACGCTGTCATCGCGCAGCTCATAGCCGCCCAGCTCCGCACTGGCCAATTTCATAATGCGCAAAAAGCGGGTGGAGGAGTCCAGCACGTCTTTGCTCAGCTGGGTAAAGGCAGAGGAGAACTGATCCAGCTCCCTGATGCCGGTGGCGGACAGATGCGGGATGGCGGAGGAATCCGCTTCGGCAGCGGCTACCTCAGCCGAGAGCTTGGCAACGGGCCGGGCCAGCCGCCTGCTGATCAGCCAGCTGCAAACAAAGCCAACGGCCAGCGTGATCAGCATGATGAAGGAGAACAGCTGCTTCAGCCGCTGGGCGAAAGCAAAGAGCTGCACCGCGGGAACGGAGCCCACGAGAAGCCAGTGCTTGCCCGAGAAAGGGGCGTTCCGGCTGTAGAGGTTCAAGGGGGAGACCGAAGCAATGTAGAGGGCATTGCTGAAGAGGTAGCGGTGGGTATGGGCACTGTGGAGGCGCAGCGTAAGGCTTTCGTCCGCAGAACCCGGCTGCCCGTCGCAGTGGGAACGGAGCACCGGACGCAGCTGCAGTTCAGAGGCAGAGAGCTCCTCCGTATCGGTCACGGCAAGAAAATAGGTGCCGTTGTTCTGCAGCTCAGAGCAGGGCAGGTTCTCCCACAGGTAGTCGGCCAGCAGTTCCACGCCGATCACGCCGTAAACGGTGCCGTCCGGCAGGATCAGGGGCTGGCTGTAGGCAATGGCCTCGTGGGTGTCCCCGGGCACCAGATAGGATTGTGAGGTCCAGTGGCCATAATCGGAGGCGGCAAGGCTGGCTCCGTCTTTATAGGCAGCCTGGAAAGGGGGATAAAGGAAGCCGCGATTTCCCAGTGCCCGGTAACGGATGGTGGGGGACCAGCTGTTGTCCGTGGCAATGGAGAGGGACTGCACCAGCTGGGCCGGTGCCCGCACAAAGGTCAGGTCGGCGTTGCGCTGGGAGGGAGCGGCATCCGGGTCAAGATCCCGCAGGTAGATGGCGGGCATGAGGCTGTCCTGCTTCCGCTTGTCCAGATCATGGGTGTTCAGGATAAGAAACACGCCGGTCACCGACTTGATGCGCAGGGTGCTGATGAGCTCCGGCGCGGCGGCTTCCAGCAGGGGATAGGCCGCGTCGCTGCTGCTGTCCAGCGTGCTCAGGCTGATCTCTCCCTCGTCCAGAAGCTGCTGGGTCAGGCCATTGATGGTATCGGAAAGGCTGGTCAGCTCCTGTGCATCGTGGAAGATGGACTGAAGATACCGGCTGCGGTTGTCCACCTGCATGGCAAGGATATCCTCGGCGTTCTGGTTCAGCTGGGGGCCAAGCCGGGTGGCGTGGACGGCAAAGGTCAGCAGCAGGAACTCCACCGCCAGCACAGCCAGCAGGGAGAAAAGGATGGTGCCGAAGATAGAATGGCCCGTCTGAGGGGCCTTCTGACTGTGCGGCTTGCGGTTCTGCATCTGAGAGTCTCTCCTTTTGTGGTTGTTCCAAGGGCATCTCAGCCCGCAAAGGCGCTGAGAGCGGCCAGAGTCTGGTCGTACCAGGCATCAAAATAGGTGTCGGTCAGGAACTCGGCTTCGGCTTCCTCGGGGGTCTGCCCGGCAGCCAGCCGCTCCAGCACCGTGGCACGGTCGGCAGTGACACGGTCCTCCAGCGCGTACTGCAGGGTATTGCGGGCGCGCAGGGCAGCCGGGAAGGCATGGGTGGTGTAGAGCTTGCTGCGATCGATGGCATCAATGGACAGGCTTAGCACTTTGTGGATACTCTCGGAGACCGTCAGGCCGCTGTTCTCAAGGGCGGACATGCTGTTGGCGGCATAGGTCACGGGCATATAGCCGGACTGCACCGAGAACTGCAGGTTGTTTTCCGGCTGGGTGAACCATTTCAGGAAGGCAACGCAGGCACTGATCTCGTCCTCGGTGCCCGGGATGACTACCATGCCGGCCCCCTGCTGGACGGCCACCGGCTCACAGCCTGCAAAGCTGGGGCAGGGCAGCGCGGCCATCTCGATGCCGTGGCTCTCGGTGTCGCTGGTCAGCACCTGGGTGGGGAAGAAGGAAGCGCTGGAGGAGGAACCGACATAGGCCAGCAGGCTGCCGATCTTGATATCGTCGCTGCGGAACTTGCCGCTGGCACTGCACCAGCCCTTGATGTAGGGAACATAGTAGTTATCCCACAGCTTGCGGAGGGTCGGCTTGTCAAAGTGCAGGGTCATCACGCCGTTCTCGGCATCAAAGATGGTCGTACCCAGTTCCTGTGCGCCGCAGAGCAGGTAATTGGTCAGCGCGTCGCGGCCATACAGGGCCTTGCCGTCGTTGGGCGCAGCCGTCTGGGCATCGGTCCAGTCGTAGTATTTGTGTGCGGCCTCGTTCAGCCCCTCCACAGTGGAAAAATCCGCATAGGTCACGCCTGTGGCCTCGGCAAAGGGGGCAAAATCGGTGGTGTTCAGGTAGAGCAGCTCAGTGGACTTTGCTATGGGAAAGACCTTGAGCTCCCCGTTGTTCATCAGGTCACCCTCTTCGAGAAACCCGGCGATATAGTCAGACTTCTCTTTTTCGGTCAGGTAGGGGCTCAGGTCAACGGCAAGGCCCATCTGATCCAGCGTAAAGGCGGTGTCTGCGTAGGAGGAGACGATGTTGGGCAGCTTCTCGGCACCCACCTTGCCCTTGGCGGCGGCCAGCACGCTGGTCTCCAGGTCGTTCACGCTGCCCTGACTGGAGCTTTCGACTCGGATGTTCTTCTCTTTGCCTACGGTGGAGTTGAACTGCTCCACCAGCTGGTTGAAGCATTCCAGCTGATCGCCGTTGTAGTAGGTCCAGATCGTGATGGTGGTGGGCAGCTTGCTTCGGCCGCAGGCAGTGCCGCCCAGCGCCACGGCGGCGCACAGCAGCAGACTGACGGCAGAACGAAGGATTCGTTTCATTACCTTATCTCTCCCATTCCGACAAAACGGCTCACGGAAAAGCGGCGCGTCCTGTCGTTTCTGAAATGATACCAGACGAGGACATTGTAACACTTTTTCGGGGCGGGGGCTACTGATTTTTGAAAAAACACCCGAAAGCAGACGAAAAAAGAAAGAATCTCTGGCCTGCGCTTCCATTTTTCGTAAAGTCCGGATATAATACAAGCATAAAATACAACAAAAAGAATGGGAGAGCTTATGGCACAGAAGAAGGACGAGGGCCTGAACGGCAACGAAAAGATCGAACAGGCAGTCTGCCAGTTACAGCAGGAGCCTACACAGGAGCAGCTGGCGCATACCCTGACCGTGATCCGGCGGCGGATGCGGGAAAACGGACAGGTCGTGGTGGCGGTGGAGCCGAACCCGGCCAGTGAGCAGATGCAGCTGCGGGCCCTCCGCACGGCCGATGGGGCCAGCTGGTGGTATGCCTTTACCAGCTTTGAAGAGGAGATGAAGGGCGCGGAAGCGGTGCAGTCCACCTTTCTGGTGGAGCTTGAAAAGCTGTTGGATGCCGCACTGCAGGTGCCGGAGATCCAGGGCATCATCCTGAACCCCTGGAACCGCACCATCCAGCTGGACAAGACCCTGCTCCGGATCATCAAGGGATAAGCACGAAAGGGCCCGCCTGCCGCATTTTGGTGCGCGCAGACGGGCCCTTTTTTTATGGTAAAGGAAGAAGGAGAATGGCAGATCAGGTGCGGTCCTTCTTGAGCAGGCTCAGGATCACGGCACCCACCACGCTGCCAGCGGCCAGAGCCACGCAGTAGAGCAGGGCATGATCGACCACGGGGAACACGAAGATGCCGCCATGGGGAGCGCGCAGGGCGCAGCCGAAGGTCATGGAGAGGGCACCGGCCAGCGCGGCACCGGCCACACAGCTGGGCAGGACGCGCAGCGGGTCGGCGGCGGCGTAGGGGATGGCACCCTCGGTGACGAAGCACAGGCCCATGACGTAGTTCACGATGCCGTTGCGGCGCTCGTCAGGGGTCCACTTCTTGGGGCAGAAGGTGGTGGAGAGGGCAATCGCGATGGGAGGAACCATGCCGCCCACCATGACAGCGGCCATGACCTCGTAGTTGCCGGAGGCCAGTGCGGCAGTGCCAAAGACGTAAGCCGCTTTGTTGAAGGGGCCGCCCATATCAATGCTCATCATACCGGCAACGATGGCACCCAGCAGGACTTTGGAGGTGCCGCCCATGGCGTTGAGGCAGTTGGTCATGGCGGTGTTGATCATGCCCATGACCGGGTTGATGCCGCACATCACGGCACCGATGATGAGGATGCCGCCCAGCGGGTAGATCAGCATGGGGCGGATGCCGTTCAGGCTGGCGGGGAGCTTTTCGGTGATCTTCTTCAGGAACTCGACCACATAACCGGCCACGAAACCGGCCAGCAGAGCGGCCAGGAAGCCGCCGGAAATGCCGGTGGTCTCACCGTTGGCAAGGCCTGCAAAGTTGGTGCCGTTCATGGCCAGCACGCCGCCCGCAAAGCCCACGGCCAGGCCGGGACGGTCGGCGATGGACATGGCGATGAAGCCTGCCAGAATGGGAAGCATGTAGCCAAAGGCGGCGCTGCCCACCGTCTTGAAGAAGGCGGCCAGCGGGGTGTTCATGCCGAAGTTGGAGGGATCGATGGTGTAATCGTCCAGCAGGAAGGCCAGCGCGATCATAATGCCGCCGCCCACCACAAAGGGCAGCATGTGAGACACGCCGTTCATCAGGTCTTTGTACACCTTGCGGCCAAAGCTGTCGCCGGAGGTCTCCTCCTCGGCAGCAGCGGCACCGCCCTTGGCGTGATACACGGGAACTTCACCGTGGGCTACCTTTTTCAGCAGCTCCTCGGGCTTGTGGATGCCGTCATCCACCCGGGCAAACAGCACGGGCTTGCCGTCAAAGCGGGCGGTCTCCACATTCTTGTCTGCAGCCACGATGATGCCGTCACAGGCTGCGATCTCGGCGCGGGTCAGCACGTTCTTGGCACCATCGGAGCCGTTGGTCTCCACCTTGGTGGGCAGGCCCAGCTTGTCACCGGCCTTGGCCAGCGCCTCGGCGGCCATGTAGGTGTGGGCAATGCCGTTGGGGCAGGCGGTCACGGCCAGAATGCGGTAGCCGCTCTGGGGGATGGCCTGCTGGGTGAAGCTCTCCTCACCGAACTGGGCCTCCTCCTGTGCGTCGATGAGGGCAAGGAATTCGGCGGGGGTCTTGGCGGCCTTCAGCTTTTCCACAAAGTCCTCGTTCATCAGCATCTGCATCATGCGGGCCAGCATATCCACATGCAGGCTGCCGTTTTCGGGGGCCGCAATGGCAAAGAGCAGGTCAGTCTTGCCGTCATCCTCTGCGTTGTACTGCACCGGGGTGCTCAGACGCAGGGCGGCCAGGCTGGGCCGGGTGACCACATTCGTTTTGGCGTGGGGAACGGTGATGCCGTTGTCCACATAAGTGGAGGCCTCATCCTCCCGGGCGTAGAGCGCTTTCTTGTAGGCTTCTGTGTCGGTGATGTTGCCGTGGGTGGCCTGCAGTTCCACCAGCCGGGAGAGGATCTCGTCCCGGTTGGAGGCCGCAGAATCCAGCTCGATGGACTTTGCGGTGAATAATTCCGTAATGCGCATAAGGGTTCTCCTTTCTCTCTCTGTGCAGCCCTCTTTGCGGTCTGCGCCGCAGACCGCAAAGAGGGCTCTGCTTCAAATTTCCTGCATCAGTTCGGCAATCTTTTCTTTCGTTGCCAGCCCAAGGCTGAACGCGGTGGCACTGCCGCAGGCGGTGCCCAGCCGGAGGGCCTGTTCATAGCTGCCGCTTTGCAGATAACCTGCCACAAAACCGGCCACCATGCTGTCGCCTGCGCCTACGCTGTTCACGACCTTGCCCTTGGGGCAGCCGATGCGGTGCACCTCGCCGTGCTCATCCACCAACAGAGCGCCGTTCCCGGCCATGCTCACCAGTACGTTCCGGGCACCCTTTTCCTGCAGGACGCGGGCGGCGGCGGTGATCTCTGCGTCCGTTTTCAGCTCCCGGCCCACGATCTCGCCCAGCTCGTGGTTATTGGGCTTGATGAGGAAGGGATGATACTGCAGCACATTCACCAGCAGGTCGCGGGTGGCATCCACCACAGCACGCACGCCCCTGCCCTGCAGCCGGGCCAGCAGCCGCTCGTAGGTATCCTGCGAAAGGCTTGCCGGGATGCTGCCCGCCAGAATGAGGATATCGTCCTCGTTCAGGCTGTCCAGCTTCTTTTCCAGCTCCTGCATGGCGCTCTCCGGAATGTCGGGGCCCGCGCCGTTCAGCTCGGTCTCCTGCCCGGCCTTGATCTTGACGTTGATGCGGGTCATGCCCTCGGCCAGATGGATGAAATCGGTCCGGAGCCCCTGCGCGGCCAGATCACGCTCCAGCCAGGCACCGGTCTCACCGGCCACAAAGCCCAGAGCCACGCTCTCACAGCCCAGCTCCCGGAGCACGCCGGAAACATTGATGCCCTTGCCGCCCAGCACGCAGTCCTCCCCGGCGGCGCGGTTCACCTCGCCCACCTCAAGGGGCCTGTCGAGACGGACCACATAATCAATGGCAGGATTGAACGTTACAGTGTAGATCATACCTCGGTCTCCTTTATCAGAGTGTATTGCCGGTATTTGGGGTTGGGGCACCGGTTCGTCAGGATGGCACCGCTGTGCAGATCACAGATGGCGGCGGGGTAGACCTGCGCGAATTTGGTGTCGTCCACCAGGAACCACGTCTCCCGCGCCCGGCGGATGACCGCAGCCTTGACGGCGGCCTCCTCGGGGTCTGGGGTAGTGAAGCCGGAATTCAGCGCCACGCCGTTGGCCCCCATGAAGGCTTTGGCGAAATTGTACTGCTGGATGGCAGTCAGCGCAGCCGCCCCGATGATGGCCTCGGTCTGGGGCCGCAGCAGCCCGCCGGGCAGGAACACCCGGCAGCCCTTCTGAGCCAGCAGGCGGGCGTGGGCCACGCCGTTGGTCACATAGCTGGCGTTCAGGGCCGGGCCGCTCAGCGCCCGTGCCAGAGCCAGCGTGCTGGAGCCTGCATCCAGATAGATGAAATCCTCCGGCAGGATCAGTTCTGCTGCCGCCTGGGCGATGCTCTGTTTCTGACTGACGGCCAGCTCTTCCTTGGCGGCCATGGTGGGCTCGTCGGTGCGGAAGGGGCTGTCCGGCAGGGTGGCCCCGCCGTGCACCTTGTTCAGTTTGCCCTGCTTGTCCAGCTCGTTCAGGTCGCGCCGGATGGTGGATTCGCTTGCGTTCAACGCCTCGCACAACTCCTGCACGGTGGCGGTGCGCTGCCGCGCCAGCAGATCCAAAATCAGGCTGAATCGTTCTTCTGCCAGCATCGGGAACATTCCCCCTTGTTCGATTTATATGATTGATTTTGATTGACGTTGGCGGGTTATGACCGCCTTGCCCCCTTATTATAGCAAAATATCAGTCAAAATCAATCAGATTCCGCCAGGTTTGAGTGACAAAATATTGCTCTGTTTTTTGGGCAGGATGCATAAAGAGTGGGATACATTTGAAAAAACGCCCCCTTCGTGCTATAATTTTCCCATAAAACAGCTGGGAATCCATAGGATAAGCCCTGGCTGTCCGGCAACCGGAGGGAAGGCATATGAATAAACCGAAGATCATCTTTTTTGATGTGGATGGAACACTGGTGCCGCTGAAGGGTGCTGCCCGGCCCCGCACGCTGGAAGCCTTGCGGCGGCTGCACCAGAACGGCATCCGTCTCTGCATCGCCACCGGGCGGGCTCCTATGGAGGTGCCGAAGTTTGAGGGGGTGTCCTTTGATGCTTTCCTGACCTACAACGGCTCCTACTGCTTCACTCCAGAGCAGGATATTTTCAAGAACACCATCCCTACGGAGGAGGTTGCTACCCTCATCCGGAACGCAGCGGCGTTGGGACGGCCCGTTGCCCTGGCCAACACGACCCGGCTGGCGGCCAACGGCTCCGAACCGGATCTGGAAGAGTATTTTGCCATCGGCGGCGTGGAGTTGAAGATCGCTGAGGATTTTGAGGAGATGGCAAAGGGAGAAATTTTCCAGGTGCCTCATGGGTGGCCGGGAAGAGGAGTACCCAGCTATTTTGAAGGACGTACCCCATGCAAAGATCGCGGCGTGGTGGAATCGGGCTGTGGACATCATTCCGGCCAGCGGCGGCAAGGGGATTGCCGTGGAAAAGGTGTTGGAGTTCTATGGCATCTCCAAAGCCGATAGCATGGCGTTCGGAGATGGCAACAATGATTTGGAGATGTTTGGGGCTGTGGGCACCGGTGTGGCTATGGGCAATGCCTCTGAGAAGCTGAAGGCTGCTGCTGCCGCACACTGCCGTACCGTGATGGAGGATGGCATCTATTGGTACTGTCTGGAACAGGGCCTCATAACGACTTAAAAATATAGAGATGCGCAAAAAAAAAGCAGGTGCACCGTTCAGGTGCACCTGTTTTTTATGGAGAAGGGAAGTGTTCCTTACTTATTCTGGATGTACTCGTCCATGGCCTTGGCGGCTGCCTTACCGGCACCCATGGCCTTGATGACGGTGGCGGCACCGGTCACGGCATCGCCGCCGGCGTACACGCCCTCACGGCTGGTCTTGCCATCGTCGCCCTCGGTGACGATGCAGCCGTGCTTGTTGGTCTCCAGGCCGGGAGTGGTGGAGCGGATCAGGGGGTTGGGGCTGGTGCCCAGGCTCATGATCACGGTATCCACCTCCAGCTCAAACTCGCTGCCCTTCTTTTCAATGGGACGGCGGCGGCCGGAAGCATCGGGCTCACCCAGCTCCATCTCAATGCAGGTGATGGACTTGACGAAGCCCTCGTCGTTGGCGTGGATCTCCACGGGGTTGCACAGGGTCTTGAAGATGATGCCCTCTTCCTCGGCGTGCTCGACCTCCTCCTTACGGGCAGGCAGCTCGGCCATGCCGCGGCGGTAGACGATGTACACAGTCTCAGCACCCAGACGCAGGGCGCTGCGGGCAGCATCCATGGCCACGTTGCCGCCGCCCACAACGGCCACCTTTTTGCCGGTGCGGATGGGAGTCTTGCTGGTGGGCAGGTAAGCCTTCATCAGGTTGGAGCGGGTCAGGAACTCGTTGGCGGAGTACACACCCTTCAGGCTCTCGCCGGGGATGCCCATGAAGCGGGGCAGACCGGCACCGGAGCCAACGAACACGGCCTCGTAGCCGTACTCGTCCATCAGCTCGTCGATGGTCAGCACCTTGCCGATGACCATGTTGCACTCAAAATCCACGCCCATCTTCTTCAGGCCGTCGATCTCCTGCTGCACGATGGCCTTGGGCAGACGGAACTCGGGGATGCCGTACATCAACACGCCGCCCGCAACGTGCAGGGCTTCGTAGACGGTGACCTTGTAGCCGAGCTTGGCCAGGTCGCCTGCGACGGTCAGGCCGGACGGGCCTGCGCCGATGACAGCGACCTTGTGGCCGTTGGGCGCGGGGGCGGTGGGCTTGGTATGTACGTTGTTACGGTACCAGTCGGCAACAAAGCGCTCGAGACGGCCAATGCCGACGGCCTCGCCCTTGATGCCGCGGACGCACTTGCCCTCGCACTGGTGCTCCTGCGGGCAGACACGTCCGCAGACGGCGGGCAGCGCGCTGGACTGCGCAATCACGTTGTAGGCGGCCTCAAAGTCGCCCTCGGCGACGTGCTTGATGAATCCTGGAATATCAATTTCAACGGGGCAGCCGCTGCGGCAGGGGTGGTTCTTGCACTGCAGGCAGCGCTTGGCCTCGTTCACGGCCATCTCCTCGGTGTAGCCGAGGGCGACCTCTTTAAAGTTTTTGTTGCGGACGTTCGGCTCCTGGCTGGGCATGGGGCACTTTTTCGGGTCCATGTTCGGCATAATTACTGCACCTCCTGCTTCAGCAAATTGCACTCGGCCTCGCGGGCGTGGGCCTCAAAGGGCTTGTACATCGTGCCGCGGTGCATAGCCTCGTCAAAATCGACCTCAAAGCCGTCAAAGTCGGGACCGTCCACGCAGGCAAACTTGGTCTGCCCGCCCACGGTCAGGCGGCAGCCGCCGCACATACCGGTGCCGTCGACCATAATGGGGTTCATCGACACAACAGTCTTGACATTGTGGGGCTTGGTCGTCTTGACGACAAATTTCATCATGATCAGGGGTCCGATGGTAATGACCTCGTCAAAGTTGGCGCCCTCGACGATCTTCTGTTCCAGCGGGGCGGTGACAACGCCCTTCTCGCCGTAGGAGCCGTCATCGGTCATGATGATGAACTCATCGCAGCAGGCGCGGAACTCGTCCTCCAGAATGACCAGATCCTTGTTGCGGAAACCGACGATGCCGGTGACCTTGGTGCCCTGCTCGTGCAGTGCCTGGGCAATGGGCAGCGCAATGGCGCAGCCCACGCCGCCGCCGACGACACAGACGTTTTTCAGACCCTCGATCTCGGTGGCCTTGCCCAAGGGTCCGACAAAATCGTGCACAGCTTCGCCCTCTTTGAGGGAGTTGAGCTGCATGGTACCTGCGCCGACAACCTGGAAAATGATAGAAACGGTGCCGGCTTCGCGGTCAAACCCGGCGATGGTCAGGGGGATGCGCTCGGAGTCCTCCTTTGCGCGGACAATGATAAACTGGCCGGCCTTTGCCTTCTTGGCAATGAGCGGCGCATGGATGCAAAGTTCGGTTACGGTGGGGTTCAGCTCCCGCCGTTTGATGATAGTAAACAAAGCGATCTCTCCTTCTCTTTGTTTTTATAAATATACATTTATATTGTAGCGTATTTTGCGGGGAATGTAAAGAAGAAAGTTAAGGAAATGCGGGCGAGGAAACGGGAGAGATGAATCCCCCTACGGTTGGCGGAAAGTTCG
>OLWY01000374.1_pt1 | contig 25743 bp, 16 predicted proteins | sample 1644171 | NCBI WGS metagenome assembly OLWY01 (sample SAMEA103958150, study PRJEB25191) | human gut metagenome | biome: human-associated habitat [ENVO:00009003]; feature: intestine environment [ENVO:2100002]; material: feces | place: Germany | collected 2013/2015 | reverse complement strand
CCCGACTGTTTTTGTATATATAGAAGTTGCGTTTAAATGTATGGGCGGATGCTACGGTGTTGCAATTATTTTGTTATATTCAGAAAATTCGTATAAAAGAAAACGGAGTGCATTACGCACTCCGTTTTCTTACGCCCACAAAATAATAAAAAAAGAAGGAAATAGCTGTTTAATAAAGTAACAGTTTAACCTTGCAGGATTTCAAGTCATTTCCTGTAAACCATTACCCTATGCGAGTATTCTAACACTAATAGTAATAAAAGTCAAGACTGTTATACTATTTTTTGTTATTGATAGTAATAATATCGTTTAACTTTACACATTGAATAAATCATGTGTCTGAAATTTGTGCGGATTATCAAAAGAAACCTGCCTGCCTGAAGAAGAAAATCCACAAAAACATCGTGAAACACGCTAAAACCGAAGTGAACACAACCGCCGCACCTGCAAGTTTGAAGTCGCTGTCCATTTGCTGAGCCATTGTGAATGACGAAACCGCACACGGCGATGCAAAAAGTCCGATAAGCGACACAAAGTCAACACCTCTGATTCCTATAAGCGCCGCCGTACCCAGACAAAGTGCCGGCACAACAACAAGTCTTGCGATTATGCAGATTATGAGGTTGCGTGAACAGCCTTTTATGCTGTCAAATGTGACAGACGCACCGAGTACAATCAGCGCAAGCGGAGTTGCAACCGCCGCAATATCCGAAACCGTTTTGTCAATTGTTTCCGGAAGGCTTATATTGAACGCAACAGACAGAAGTCCGAGTGCAGAGCCGATAATCAGCGGATTTTTGGCAATGCCTTTTAAAATTTTCAGCACGTTTATTTTTTGCCCTCTGAAAATTTCAAGCGTGATGACGGCAAGCATATTGTAAATCGGAACAACAACAGCAACAAGCACGGCTGTCATGCCAAGCTTATCCTTGCCGAAAATATTCGCCGCAATAGGAAGTCCCATAAGGACAAAATTACTGCGGTAAATTGCCTGAATCATCGCACCACGGCTGTAATTTGACTTTTCAACAAGGAGTGTAAACCCGATTGACAAAAAGTAAATCGTGAACACGCCAATAACCGCAAAGGCAAGCAGCTTCGGGCTGAAAACGCTTGAAAAATCCGAGCCGTAGATGTTATTGAACATCAGAAACGGAAAAAATACATTGAAAACAATTTTGTTAAGCTGAGGCAGAAAGCTGTCCTGCAAAATTTTTAATTTTCTCACAAGAAAACCGATGAAAAGCATTATGAACATCGGCAGAACCGCATTAAGCGCAACGAAAAAGCTCTCCATAAAATCACCTCTTTTCAGCATACCACATTGCAAAAATTTTTTCAACAAAGCATATACCCGAAAATGTACATTTGTTCAAGTTGAAATATGTCGATTTGTATGTTAAAATATTCTGTGAACGATTTAAAATGAAACAACGAGGTGTGTCCATGAAAAAATGTGAATTCTGCGGAAAACAGATATCGTATTTTGACCAGTATTGTGATGATGAGTGTCATATTAAAGCAAATAAATTTTACGAAAAGGGCGAGCGTTTCGGCAAGCTGTTTGCGGTAATCAATATGATTTGTGTGTTCGGAATTCCAATCGGACTTTTTATGCTCTCGTTTGCAAGAGAGGTTGGTCTTACCGTCGCACTTGCAAGCTGTGTAATTCTCGGAATTATGCTCATTATTCTTCCGTTTCCCACGGAAAATATGATTTCAAAATTCAAAATTCAGAAAGCCGTAAAAATCACAAGAATGATCGGCGGTGCGGTAATTTTCCTCGGAGTGCTGATTTTGCTCCTTGCATTGTTAATTAAATTCTGATTTAAATTGAATAAAACGAAAAATTGCGTCAATACTATTTTCAGCAAATACAAAGGAGGACTTTGAATGCTCGATAAAATAGCATTGACGCTTCTTATTATCGGCGGACTCAACTGGGGAAGTGTCGGCATTTTTCAGTTTGATCTTGTTGCGTGGATTTGCGGCGGACAGACAGGAATCATAAGCCGTATTGTTTATATCCTTGTCGGACTTTCCGCAATCTGGTGCATTACACTTTTATTCAGGGACACAAGCGACACCGTGACGGACGGAACAGTTGCGGATTCGTAGTTTTTGCAGTAGTGGTAGCCTTGCGGGCGGATGATATCCGCCCATACATTTAAACGCAACTTCTATATATACAAAAACAGTCGGGCAACAATGATTTGCATTTTGCAAACTGTCTGCCCGACCGCAATTTTCAATTTTCCATTTTCAACTTTCAATTTCAAAAAACTTTCGCTCGGGCATAATATGTTTTTTACATTGCAAACTGTCTACACGAAAGGGGAACGGCGGCTCGCCGTAAAATAACCATAAACAAAAAACAGGCTGTCATATGACAACCTGTTTTCTTATGTAATATTTACTGCGTGGCAGATTTATTTCAATTAAAGTGCCTCAACAATGGCTCTTGTATCTCTTGCAATAACCATTTCTTCGTCGGTTGCAATGAGTTCAACTCTGATTGCCGAATCAGGAGTTGAGAGTGTGCCTGTAACACCGCATGTAGCCTGCTTGTTGAATTCCTTATCCAACTTAACGCCAAGGCATTCAAGATAGTCGCAAACCTTTTCACGGAGCATAGGCTGGTTTTCACCGATACCTGCCGTGAATACGATGCCGTCACAACCGCCGAGCGCTACATAATAGCTGCCGATGTACTTTGCAATCTGGTAGTAAAGCATTTCGTGGGCAAGGTGAGCTCTCATATTGCCGTCTGCTTCGGCTGCACAAACATCACGGTCGTCAGATGAAACGCCTGAAATGCCCAAAAGACCCGATTCCTTGTTGAGAATCTTTGACATTTCCTCGGGAGTGAGATGCTCTTTTTCAGCGATAAATGTGATAACAGACGGATCAAGTGAACCTGAACGGGTACCCATCATAAAACCGCCGAGAGGAGTAAGTCCCATTGTAGTATCGATAACCTTACCGCCCTTTACGGCTGTGATTGAAGAACCGTTGCCGATGTGACAGGTAATAAGCTTGAGCTCTTCCTTTTTTCTGCCCATAAGGTCAGCCATTTTTTCGGAAACATAACGGTGAGATGTGCCGTGAAAGCCGTACTTTCTTACACCGAACTTTTCATAATACTTGTAAGGCACTGCATACATAAATGCTTTTTCGGGCATTGTCTGGTGAAAAGCAGTATCAAAAACCGCAACCTGCGGAACTTTCGGACCGAAAACTCTTGTGCAGGCCTCAATGCCCTGAAGATGTGCAGGGTTGTGAAGAGGTGCAAGAGGAGCAAGCTCTCTGATTTTGTTGATTACCGAGTTATTTACAAGCACCGACTTGTCAAAGTATGCACCGCCCTGCACAACTCTGTGACCTACGGCGGAAACCTCGGACAAATCGCTGATTGCACCGTATTCGGGATCTATGAGTGCATTTTTAACAGCCTCAAAAGCCTGAGTGTGATTAAGCATCTGTGTTTTGCGGTTGATTTTTTTGCCGTCGGGTGTTTTAAAACCAATGAAAGCACCGTTCTGACCGATTCTTTCACAGTTACCCTTTGCGAGAACTGCCTCGTTGTCAGTATCAATAAGCTGGTACTTGAGCGAGGAACTGCCTGCGTTGATTACGAGAATTTTCATTACAATCGTCCCCTTTGGTAGTTGTTTTCAGTTTAAAATATAAGAAATATATTTGCCTGTCGTCATATTTTATACTATAATGTAAATCAGAAAAAGACTTTTCAAAATTGACAGGTCACACATACATATGATACTCCAAATTATGTATGTTTTCAAGTGTTTTTTACAATATGTATGCGAAATAAAGGCTTCGGAGGAATAGTTATGGCAACAGCTGTCATCTGCGAATTCAATCCGTTTCACAACGGTCATAAATATTTGCTCGAAAGTGCAAAAAATGTGCTTAAAGAGCCGGTCATAGCAATTATGAGCGGCAGCTTTACCCAGCGTGGTGAGGTTGCTGTGTGCGACAAATTTGTCCGTGCAAAATCTGCCCTTGAAAACGGTGCGGATTTGGTGCTTGAACTGCCCGTTGTGTTCTCACTTTCGGGGGCTGAGGGCTTTGCAAAGGCAGGTGTTGCGATTGCGTCGGCTTTTAAATGCACAAATTACCTTGCTTTCGGCAGTGAAAGCGGTGACTGCGAATTGCTCAAAAAATCCGCAAACGCTGTTTGTGATGAAAGGGTACAGGCTCTTGTGCGTGACGGAATGAAAAACGGCGGATACTACCCCCGTGAACTTGAAAACGCCGTCAAAACGGTTTTCGGAGATGAGATTTCGTCCGTACTCTGCGAACCGAACAATATTCTTGGCGTTGAGTATATAAAGGCATTGAACGGTACGGGTGTTGAGCCGTTCTCGGTTTCAAGAACAGGTGTTGCACACGACAGCCGAATTGCGGGCGAGGGCTTTGCGTCTGCGTCACACATAAGAGAAATGTTGCGTAACGGTGAAAATGCGAAGAAGTACGCTCCATACATTCCCGATGAATTCACATTTCCCGAAAATCTTGACAGACCGTTATTGTACCGCCTGCGTACTATGACAAGAGAGGACATTGCAAAACTGCCCGATGTGGGTGAGGGGCTTGAAAACAGAATTGCCGATGCGGCAGTGCGTTGCAGTACCTCATCAGAAATTGCCGACCTTGTAAAGACAAAGCGCTACACTCATGCACGCATACGGAGAATACTTGCCTGTGCATTGCTCGGAATTGAAAAAGCTCATACGCAAATCCCGATTGAGTATGTCCGTGTTTTAGGCTTTACAAACGAGGGTGCGGAATTGCTCAAAGACTGCCGACTGAATATTGTCACCTCTGCAAGCAACGGTATCAGAACAGGCGGCAACACAAAGGCATTGCTTGAAAAGGACATTTTAGCCTACGATATTTCGGCACTTGCGTATGAAATTCCAAAAAGGAGCGGTCTTGATTTTACAACGCCTATTGTGAAAATATGACATTGGTCGATTAATTCGTCAATGATATGCCGAAAACGGCAGTTTCTGAGGATTTTTCTTACATTTTTTACCGCAAAAAACAGCGGATTTTACGGGATTTTTATCTTTTTTGTGAGAAGTGCAACAATAAGTGTGTAATCTTTTTGTAATTATTATTGAACCCGATAAAAGTAGAAAAATGGTCAAAAAAACATTGACAAATATTTAACAAAGATGATAAAATAGAATCAATCGAGAATTAGCTAAATTCTGAAACAACAATTGAAAGGATCCAGAAAAATGAAAAGAATTCTTTGCTTTCTGATGGCGTGCACAATGTGCGCATCAGCAGCGGTCGGACTCTCGGGATGCGGTTGTGACGACAACACATCATCAAGCAGTAGCAGTAAGCCCGGCTACAAGGTTGAGCCGACAGAGCCTGACCTTACAGACGGAGATTTCGGATTTTTCATTATCAATCAGGAAGAACTTATGATTACAAAGTACACAGGTTCTGACACGGTTATTGAAATTCCCGAAAGCTACAAGAACTACAAAGTTACCGTAATCGGTGCAAGCGTGTTCAATGGCTCCAAAATCACGGAAGTAACAATTCCGTCAAGTATCAAGCAGATTGAAGATTATGCCTTTTCAAGCTGTCACAGCCTCACAAAGGTAAATCTTTCCGAAGGTCTTGAAATCCTTAACAACAGCGTGTTCTTTAACTGCTCTGAGTTAAGAGAAATCAAGCTTCCGAGTACACTCAAAGAAATCGGACCGAGCGCTTTTTCGGGTGCGGCACTTAACAATGTTGTTCTTCCCGACAGCGGTAAACTTACAAAGATTGATGAATATGCTTTTTATCAGTCGCGTGAGCTTACAGACATTACAATTCCGGCTTGTATTACAAGTATTCCCGACAATGTATTCGCAGAATGCAGTAAGGAAGTTACAATCCACGGAGCAAGCGGTTCATATGCCCAGAACTATGCTAAGAAAAACAACCTTAAATTCAAGGCTGACTTAGGCAGTTCTTCAACAAAGGCAACAAAGGCAAGCGGTAAGGCTGCCGAGAAAGCCGAGTAATTGAGGCAAATTAATTTGATATCATTTTCAGCTTTGCTGAATCTAATATAATTATGCAAGATAAGAGGTAGATTAAATGAGTACAAAAGAGTATCCTATCGTAGATAACGCAGAAAGCTTTGAAGCTGCCCTTGCAAGAGTAAGAGAAGCTCAGAAAATTTTTGCTACCTACACACAGGAGCAGGTTGACAAGATTTTTCTTGCTGCCGCTACTGCTGCTAACCAGATGAGAATTCCGCTCGCTAAGATGGCTGTTGAAGAAACAGGCATGGGCGTTGCAGAAGATAAGGTTATCAAGAACCACTTCGCATCTGAGTATATTTACAATGCTTACAGAAATGTTAAGACTTGCGGCGTTCTTGAGGAAGACAAGGCTTACGGCATTAAGAAGATTGCTGAGCCAATCGGTGTAATCGCTGCCGTTATTCCTACAACAAACCCAACTTCAACCGCTATCTTCAAGACACTCGTTTGTCTTAAGACAAGAAACGGTATCATCATCAGCCCGCATCCCCGTGCTAAGAAGAGCACAATTGAGGCTGCCAAGGTTGTTCTTGAAGCTGCTGTTAAGGCAGGCGCTCCGGAGGGTATCATCAGCTGGATTGATATTCCTTCACTCGAACTCACAAACACACTTATGCAGGAAGCTGACTGCATCCTCGCAACAGGCGGCCCCGGCATGGTTAAGGCTGCTTATTCATCAGGTAAGCCTGCACTCGGTGTTGGTGCCGGTAACACACCTGCTATCATTGATGAAACAGCTGACATTTTACTCGCAGTTAACTCAATTATCCACTCAAAGACATTTGATAACGGTATGATCTGTGCTTCAGAGCAGTCTGTTATCGTTGAAAAGAAGATTTACAGCAAAGTTAAGAAGGAATTCAAGGCTCGTGGCTGCTACTTCCTTAACGAGGAAGAGACAGAGAAGGTTAGAAAGACTATTATCATCAACGGCGCTCTTAACGCTAAGATTGTTGGTCAGAAGCCTGTTACAATCGCAGCTCTTGCAGGTGTAACAATTCCTGAGGAAACAAAGGTTCTTATCGGTGAGGTAGAATCAGTTGACATCAGCGAAGAGTTTGCTCACGAGAAGCTTTCTCCTGTACTCGCTATGTACAAGGCTGAAGATTTTGAAGATGCTATTGCAAAGGCTGAGCATCTTATTGCTGACGGCGGTTACGGTCACACATCTTCACTTTATGTTGACGCTGTAAACGAAAGAGCAAAGATTGACGAGTTCGCATCAAGAATGAAGACTTGCCGTATCCTTGTTAACACACCTTCTTCACAGGGTGGTATCGGTGACCTTTACAACTTCAAGCTTACTCCTTCACTCACACTCGGCTGTGGTTCATGGGGCGGCAACTCTGTTTCTGAGAATGTTGGTTGCAAGCACCTTATCAATATTAAGACAGTTGCCGAGAGGAGAGAAAATATGCTTTGGTTCAGAGCACCTGAAAAGGTTTATATCAAGAGGGGCTGTATGCCTGTAGCTCTTCAGGAACTCAAGGATGTAATGGGTAAGAAGAGAGCATTCATCGTTACTGACTCATTCCTTTATAAGAATGGCTATACAAAGCCAATCACAGACAAGCTCGATGAAATGGGCATCACATATACAACATTCGCAGATGTTGAGCCTGACCCATCACTTATTTCAGCTCAGAAGGGTGCAGAGGCTATGCGTAAGTTTGAGCCTGACTGCATTATCGCACTCGGCGGCGGTTCAGCAATGGATGCCGGCAAGATTATGTGGGTTCTTTATGAGCATCCGGAAGTTGACTTCCAGGATATGGCTATGCGTTTCTGCGATATCCGTAAGAGAGTTTACACATTCCCGAAGATGGGTGAGAAGGCATACTTCATTGCTATCCCAACATCATCAGGTACAGGTTCTGAGGTTACTCCTTTCGCAGTTATCACAGACCAGAATACAGGCGTTAAGTATCCGCTTGCTGACTATCAGCTTATGCCTAAAATGGCAATCGTTGATGCTAACAATATGATGAGCGGTCCTAAGGGACTTACAGCTGCATCAGGTATCGACGCTGTTTCTCACGCACTTGAGGCTTATGCTTCAATGATGGCTACAGATTTCACAGACGGTCTTGCACTCCGTTCACTCAAGCTTATCTTCGAGTATCTCCCTGCTTGCTATGACAACGGTATGAACGAGCCTGTTGCTCGTGAGAAGGTTGCTCACGCTGCTACAATGGCAGGTATGGCATTCGCTAACGCATTCCTCGGTGTTTGTCACTCAATGGCTCATAAGCTCGGTGCTTTCCATCATGTACCGCACGGTATTGCTAACGCACTTATGCTTGAGCAGGTAATCAGATTCAACTCAGCAGAAGTTCCTGCTAAGATGGGTACATTCCCACAGTATGATCACCCGCACACACTCGCTCGTTATGCTGAAGTAGCTCGTTACCTCGGTTTCGGCGGCAAGAACGATACAGAGAGCGTTGAAAACCTTATCAAGGCTGTTAACGACCTCAAGGCAAGAGTTGGCATCAAGAACTCTATCAAGGATTATGTTCCGGACGAAGAGGACTTCCTCAACCGTCTTGACGCTATGACAGAGCAGGCATTTGATGACCAGTGCACAGGTGCAAACCCAAGATATCCGCTCTTCAAGGAAATCAAGCAGATGTACCTTAATGCTTACTATGGCAACAACAGCGAGACTGTTTAATCTATCTCGTAAAGCATAATTACAAAACACCCTGCCCCCGTGGCAGGGTGTTTTGTTGTATATGGATAATACCGGAATTTTCCATTTTCAACTTTCAATTTAAATAAACTTCCGCTCGGGCGTAATGTGCTTTTAATATTACAAACTATTATGCACAATGCACAAAAGAATGTTAAAAGTTTCACAAATATTTAGTTAAAAGTTTAACGAATTTTTATGCACTTCGCATAAAATATCTTGCTCTTTTTGTTTGAAAGGTAAAAAATATTTTATTTGTATTTGCTAAATGCACAAAGAAAATTAAAATTATTTTGTTATTTTTACACTGTACTAACCCCTGAAATTGTTGTATAATATAACCGAAGCAATGAAAGATTGCTTGATGAATTTTTAATATTTTAAAGCGAAAGGGGCTTTATTATGAAATTAGATACAGTTCTTGCAAAAAGAGAGAACAAGGTAGTTTATAAAGACGGTGCGCTTGCAGCCAAAGTTTTTGACGAGTGTTATCCGAAATCAGATATTCTTAACGAGGCTCTTAATCAGGCAAGAGTTGAGGAAACAGGACTCAATATTCCGAAAATTGAAGAGGTTACAAAGATTGACGGAAAATGGGCAATCATCTCCACCTTCATCGAGGGCAAAACTCTTGCGGAGCTTATGGCAGAGCATCCCGAAAAAGAGGACGAATACCTAAATCTCTTTGTTGACATTCAGGTTAAAATCCTCAGCCAAAAAGCACCGTTGCTTAACAAACTCAAGGATAAGATGAAACGCAAAATCAGCGAAACCGACCTTGACGCAACAACAAGATATGAGCTTGAAACCCGTCTTAACGGTATGCCGAACCACACAAAGGTTTGTCACGGCGATTTCAACCCGAGTAATGTTATCATTGACGAGTCGGGTACACCGTATGTTATTGACTGGTCACACGCAACACAGGGTAACGGTTCAGCCGATGCCGCAAGAACTTACCTCTTGTTCCGTTTGAATCATCAGGAAGAGCTTGCAGAAAAGTATATGAAGCTTTACTGCACAAAGACCGACACAGCCCGTCAATATGTTGACCGCTGGCTTCCGATTGTAGCCGCATCACAGTCTGTTAAGGGCAAACCCGAAGAGAGAGAGTTCCTTCTCAAATGGGCAAGTGTTTGCGAATACCAGTAATGCCGTATAAATGTATTTTTAATTCATATTTTACTCAGCAAAATTTCATTTTGAAATTTTCTCTCCTCTGTTTTTTTCATAATTGTATTACGGAAACCGAATAAAAGCAGCTCCCGCTCCAAATGCTTGGTGCGGGAGCTGCTTTTTTGATGCGAAATTTATGTTGACGGTACGCTGTAAATATTACAAAAGGTTACAAATTTTGTAATAATTCGCTTTAATTTGGTGCTTGAAATGAAGATTTTGTGAGTGAAACTGCATCAAATTTTCTGAATTAGCAAAAAATACGGGCTTTGGGGTTGATTTTTTAAAAGAGTGATGTTATAATGGTTACAATGTTGTTATCAAGGTGTAACCTGATTTGTAATTTACTGTCAGATTTGGTAACAATTTTTCGGTCAAATCTTCCGTACAGATTAAAACGGACTGTACTTTGAGTCGGTCGTTATTTTTCTGTAAGAGCTTTGACTCTCTGAAAAAATGGAGGTAATTAACGATGCAGAGAATAAAAAAGATTACTGCAATCATTCTGAGTGTTCTCACACTTTCAAGTGTATGCGTATTCGGTTCTTCATTTTCTGCCGGTGCAAAAGGCACGGGTGCAGGTCTTGCAGAATGGGCACTCAATGCCTATAACAGCGGATGGTCATATGTTTACGGCGGTTCAACCCCCGGAGCAGTTGACTGTTCAGGTCTTATCTATTCATATGCCGGCGGCGAAAGATGCGGTAATCCACAGCTTGAAACGGCTACCGAAACAGGTTCGGTAAGTGCAGGCATTCCTAATGTTCACGGTCTTGGACTTTGGCGTCCCGGTCATGTTGGTGTTTATGTCGGCAACGGTATGGAGGTTGACGCAAGAGGTGATGAATACGGTGTTTGCTACGAGGCAATCGGCGGTTACAACAATTGGACATACTGGTTCAAGCTTGCCGCAGTTTCATATGTAACGAACGGTTGGGAAAGCTTTAACGGCAACTACTACTACTACGAAAACGGCGAGTACATTGTAAATACTTCAAGAACAATTGACGGTACTACATATTACTTTGACTCACAGGGCAGATCGAGCAAGACTCCTTCAAACACTTCTTCAAGCAGTTCGTCGGGTTCAGGCTCATCAGGCTCATCAGGTTCTTCAAGTTCATCAGGCAGCTCATCATCTTCAAGCAACACACCGAGTGTTTACAAGAACGGTTCATCGGGTGCTGAGGTAAAGAAGATTCAGCAAAGACTTGCTGACCTCGGCTATTATGACGGTGCAGTTGACGGTTACTTCGGTGACGCAACAGAAGAGGCTTATAAGGCATTCCAGAAAGCCGCAGGTCTTACAGTTGACGGTATTGCAGGCGATTCGAGAAATACACTTTATTCGGAGAATGCTCCCGAAGCTCCAAAAGCCGATACAACAACAAAGACTGAGGACAAGCCCGAAGAAGAAACAACTGCTCCCACAGAGGCAACAACAGAGCCTGTAACAGAGGCAGTTCAGTATCAGAACGGTGACGAAAACGATGAAGTAACTGCAATTCAGCAGCAGCTTATAAAACTCGGCTACTTTGCAATGGATGCAACAGGCTACTACGGTGAATATACAGCGCAGGCCGTTGCAAATTTCCAGAATCAGAATTCACTCGATTCAACAGGTATTGTTGATGAGAAAACATACAACGCACTGTTCAGTGACAACGCAGTTGCAAACCCAAAAACAGAGGTTGTAAGCGGTGAGGTTTCTCCGGCGGTTTCAGCCGCTCCGATTGAGATGCCTTCTTCAACAGGTGCGTCGCAGTTCATTCTTTCAAATGAAAAGAATCAGAACTACTCGGACACAGCGTCAAGCGTTGCCGTTCAGTCCGTAAAGTCTGCCGACAAGGCTCTTGCAAAGTCAAATGTCGCAAGCACACCGACTCTTGTTGCCGCAGTTCAGAGATCCGCAAATGTAGGTCTTTGGTTTGTGCTTGTTGCAGTTATCCTCGGCGCAATTGCTTTTGTATTCTTCCTTCGTGACAGAAAGCTTTCAAGATATTCAAGATATGTCGCAAGAAAGAAAAAAAGAGCTACCAAAGCCGAACTTGATGCAAGATGGTAATTGATATATAATCTGATTATTAAACAGTCGATTGCAAAGCAGTCGGCTGTTTTTGCTTAATTAAAAATGGAAAATTGAAAATGGAAAATTGTGGTCGGCGGTGTGCCACCGCAATCTATTCGAGAAGATACTCGGATAAAGGAATTGCATCAGATGCCCGAATACGGCATTGATGCAATTTTTGCTTTATATTGCTTTATATGAAAGTAAATGTATACTTGTAGGGGTAGCCTTGCGACCGCCGCCTGTGGCGGATAAAGGGAGCAAAGCGCTGTCTGAAATAACGAGCAAAAGGCAGTACACATTTATGTACAACGCATTGCGACTATATTTCAGACGGGAGGATATTATCCGCCCTACGACACGAACGGGGAACGGCGACATACCGTACGAATAAAAATGTGGACATTTATTGCACATTCGTGTTAAAATACAAGATGAAAAAGTGTGCGGAAAGAAAGCGGTGACTGTTAATGAAAAAATCCGAAAAACCAATCGGCAAAATAAAAGTCAAAAAGTCGATTTTCAAAAGGCTTTTCTTTCACATACTTGTGCTGTTTATTTTGGCGGTGATTGTTTCGGGTACGCTCAATTGCATTGAAAACATTCAGCGCACAAGGCGGTTTACACGACAGCTGACCGAAAGTGCGTTAAAGGTTGCAACAGAAACTTTTGAACGCTGTGATATAAACGCATTGCTTGATAATCCCGATTCCGAAGAATATCGGAAAGCCGTTAAGACCTTGAGGTGGATTTGTCAGACGAACCACCTTGAATATATGTACATTTACATTCCGAATTTTGACGAAAACAAGGTTACATATGTTATGACTGTTGCCGATGATGACAGCGAAAACGAGAATGTTTTAAATGTGAGAAGTGCAGGTGCAGAGGTTGACCACGGCTTGTGGGATGCTGAAAAAGAGGCGTGGGAAAATCCTAACCTTGTCACGGCTTACGAATATCAGAACGACAGCTTCGGCAGTTTTTACACGGCATTTTCAGCGATTCAAGGCAAGTACGGCAAGCCTGTTGCATTAATCGGTGCGGACTATTCGCTGACGCAGATTTATACGGAAATCATTTTCTATACTGCAATGCGAGTTCTTGCGTTGTTTGTTGTGCTGGCAATTGTATTCTTGCTTGTAATGCGGTTTGTCAGAAAAAAGATGTATAATCCGATACTTTTGATTTTTGAAAAAATTCGAGGATACTTTTCCGACAAGGCTGACGGCACAAATACAAAGAAAGCGTTTGTGCCGATAAAACTCGGCTCTGACGATGAAATTCAGCTTTTGGCTGATTATTTCAACGATATGGCTCACGATGTAGAAACTTATGTTGAAAAAAATTCCGCCCTTGCGAGTGAAAAGGCTAAGAATGAAACCGAGCTTGAGGTTGCAAGGCGGATTCAGTACGGAATAATTGCGAGAGAAAAGAATGTTGCCTTTGCCGGTTGTTTTGATGTTTCGGCAAGAATGGAGTCTGCAAGACAGGTAGGCGGCGATTTTTACGATTGCTTTGCATTGCCTGACGGCAGAATATGTGCAGTAGTCGGTGATGTGTCGGGCAAGGGTGTTGCGGCGGCAATGTTTATGGCTTTTGCAAAAACTCTTATCCACGAAAAAATGACCGAAAATGCAGAACCCGACAGGGCATTTGAAGAAATCAACAGGGAACTCTGTTTGTCAAATCCCGAGGGAATGTTTGTAACTGCGTTTGCCGTGATTTTTGACAAAAACAGCGACAGCTTTTTGTACATAAATGCAGGTCATAACAAGCCTGTTGCGGTGAGCAACGGCAAGGCTGAATTTTTAGAATGTAAGCCGTGTATAATGCTCGGTGTGTTTGATGATGCAAGATATGTTGTGAACAGCGCTGAATTTGGAAACGGTGATATAATCTGCCTTTACACCGACGGTGTGAATGAGGCAACAAATGCGGATAATGAATTTTTCGGCAACGAAAGACTTGTGTCTGCCTGTCAAAATGCCGAACAGACTGCAAAAGGTGTGTGTGACGGAGTTTATGACGCTTTGACGGACTTTACCGAAAATGCGGAGCAATTTGATGATATAACAATTGTTGCAATAAAAAACAGCAAAAACAGAGATTGAAGGGTTATGAATGTTTAAATCGGAAAACAATCAGATTACAATAGAACAGGTGAGAAAGCTTGACGAGGAATATACTCTTGTCGATATCCGAGATGAAATTTCATTTGAATACGGTCACATTGACGGTGCAAAGAATATTCCGCTTGCAAAAATCAAAGAGGATAATTCACTTTTGCCAAAAGACAAGCTTGTTGTCCTCTGTTGCAAAAGCGGTCAGATAAGTGACGAGCTTGCAGAAAATCTGCGTGATGACGGATTCAATGCCGTGAATCTTGAGGGCGGTTATTACAGTTGGTTGAGAAGTCAGTTCGAGAATGAGGACTATGCAACCGATGTTGAAAAAAGCATCCGCAAAAAGTTCAGTAAGACGATTTGGAGCAGATTTACTGCGGCGATAATCGAGTACAAGCTTGTTGAGCCGAACGATAAAATTGCCGTCTGCATTTCGGGCGGCAAGGATTCAATGCTGATGGCAAAGCTTTTTCAGGAGTTGAAAAGGCACAATAAATTTCCGTTTGAGCTTGTTTTTCTTGTAATGGACCCGGGCTACAGCGTTGAAAATCGTGATGTAATCGAGAGCAATGCCCGTAGGCTGAACATTCCGATAACCGTTTTTGAAACAGATATTTTTAATTCTGTTTACAATGTTGACAAATATCCCTGCTACCTTTGCGCAAGAATGAGGAGAGGTTATCTCTACAAAAAGGCAAAGCAGCTCGGCTGTAACAAAATCGCACTCGGTCATCACTATGACGATGTTATAGAAACTATTCTTATGGGTATGCTCTACGGCGGTCAGGTTCAGACGATGATGCCGAAGCTCCACAGCACAAACTATGAGGGAATGGAACTTATCCGCCCTCTCTACCTCGTTCGTGAGGCTGAAATCAAGCATTGGCGAGATTACAACAAGCTGAATTTCATTCAATGTGCGTGCCGTTTTACGGACACCTGCACAACCTGTTCCCCAAACAGCAACACAGGCTCAAAACGACAGGAAATAAAACAGCTTATAGCAAATCTGAAGAAAATCAATCCCCAGATTGAAAGCAACATTTTTCACAGCGTTGAAAATGTCAATCTCGATACGATTATTTCATATAAACAGGGCGATAATAAAGTTTCGTTTCTGGACAGATATGATGATATGGGGAAGGGCAAGTAATTAAAAATTAAAAATTGAAAATTGAAAATGAATGTCGGGAAGACAGTTTGCAAAATGCAAAGCAATGTCTTCCCGACTGTTTTTGTTTGTGTAAAAGCTGTTGTTTAAATGTAGGGGAGAACCGTGTTCTCCCGTTAGTAACGGTAGAAATTATATTTAAAAACAAACTTTATAAATTCGACAAAGCGATTGTAATACTGTAGCGGTGGTCACTGACTGCCGCTACTACTGATTTTTTTCTTCTTTTATTATGACTGCGATATTTTCAACAATTTCTGCAATTCGCAATTGTTGTGTGTCAGGAATTTGTTTTAACGCTTCTTCAATTCGCATTTTTGCCTGATTATTAGTTGGCGATGAGTCGATTTTGGAATCAAAACAAATAAGTTCATTGATTGTTATACCGAGCGCACAGGATATTTTATACAGTGTGTCTATTGTGGGACACTTTTCACCTCGCTCAAGTCTGCCGAGATATGCAGGATAAAGACCTGCCGACATAGCAAGATTTTCTTGGCTGATATCAATTTTTAAACGATATTTCCGAATGTTTTGTCCTATCTTTTTGTTAAGTTCGGTGCGTTCCATATGCTTCATCCTGCTCTTTAGGGTACTTTTTAATTATACTAATACACATTTATTTTGCACACAATGTAATAAAAAGCATAAAATATGCACTATAGTGTTGACAATGCCTATACTATAGTATATAATCTTATTGTAATCGTTAATTGAACATTGTTGAAAAACAAATTAAAGCAATAAATAATATATTATGAATTGAGGAGAGAATTATGTATTGTCAAAAATGTGGAAAACAAATTGATGAGGGAAGTGTGTTTTGCCAGCACTGCGGTGCACAAATAGGAAATTCTGTATCGGATAATTTTTCTAACCGAAATGCAAATCTGAATTTTAATGTACAGCATACAGAGAGAAAGACTGAGCGAATTAAAAGTAAAGAAGAATTTATGGATGACTATCATACAAAACACCCTGAACGAATGGTGTATGTAGTTCTATTCATTATTTTAGAAATTGCTGCAACAATTGTCTTTATAATGAATGTATCATCTTATATAGATCATCACCGTGATGAAAATATCACAGGCATGATGATTGCTGCATTTCTCGAAATAATTGCCGTAATTTTTGCATGTGCAATTCAAAAAGTAAACTCATCGGCAAACAAAGCATATGATATGTACTTAAACAATATAAATTCCCGATCAAATAATATTGATAACAAAGAATGTCTTTTTCCATCTAATCAATGGGAATGCCCTAAATGTGGACGCTTAAATGCAGATAGTGTTAAATATTGTTTGAATTGCAGTTCGCCAAAAGTAATAACCTTTACCAAGCCGCAAACAGGTGAATGGCAATGCCCAAAATGCGGAAAGATAAATCAGAATTATGTCGGAACATGCGGATGTGGAGAGGTAAAACCAAAATGAAAAAACTTATAATTTTAATAACAGCCATGTTTATTATTTTACTGACCTCTGCCTGCGGAAAAGTAGAAAATACAGAAAGCTCCGTCGTGATTACAGACGCTGATGCTAAATATATTGAACTTGTTTATGATAATATTGAAAATTGGGATGTTACAAAGGATGATAGCGGAAAAACATTTTCAATCGACAAAATCAGCTTTTATAATTTTGCCAACGGAGAACAAATGGCATTTTACATCAATTACCCAATCGGAGGTTATTATGGATGCGGTTATTATCTTAATGTTGACGATGGTACAATGGAGAAAATAACTTATGATATATATGACCACGATATTAAGGAGTGGAGCACTTCATATATGATAAAAAACGCAACAGATGGAACAGATTGGAACAGTGATGCAGATAAAGACGAAAAACATTCAGTTATCAAAGAAGCCTTTGAAAACTATCTAAAGTCAAAACGAGAATAAGGGTGTTCAGGTACATAAACATAAAAACGGCATAACCGATTAAATTTCGGTTATGCCGTAATTTTTCACTCAGATTCCAGTTGCTAATAGTAGAAATTATATTTAAAAACAAGCTTTATAAATTCCGCAAAACGATTGTTATACTGTAGCGGTGGACCGTGTTCGCCAATCGAAACGATTGTAAAATCGGTTCGATTTAATCCAAAGCATTTATTATATAAAATTCATATTTACAAATATTTACAAAAAATTGGCTTGCTTATTTTGGCTGTTCAACCAAAACAAACGGTAGCCTTGCGACTGACGGTATAGGTGAATGGTGGTTTACCCACGCTGTTTAAAACCATACACCGTGTCGGGTGTTGCATTGAGATGTAAAAAATAGCCCGAAAAGGAAAATAATTCTTTTCGGGAAATAAAACCTGTAAAAATATAAAAAAGTCAGTAAAATCCGAAAAAAATCCGAAAATTCTCTTGACTTATTGATTATTTCAATATAGAATAATAAAATGTACCATAATGGGGATATGTACCGAAGAGGTCGGGAAAATCCGCAAAAAACTTTATCCGACAAGGGGATATTATCACAAAAATCCTTTTGTGTCAAGAGCTTTTTATGAGCAGATTTTCAGTACCGCTTGCCCCGTTTCATAGATTTTTTAAGGAGTGATACGCCTATGGTTAATGTCAAACCCGTAAAGCTTGGCAACACCGAAAGAATGAGTTTTGGTAAAATCGATGAAGTAATTGATATGCCTAATCTTATCGACATTCAGAAAGCGTCATACAAATGGTTGCTTGACGAAGGTCTTAAAGAAGTATTTAAAGATGTTTCGGGCATTACCGATTATCAGGACAACCTTGTTCTCGATTTTATCGACTACACACTTGATGTTGATCACCCGAACTACAGCGTAATTGAGTGTAAGGTTCGTGATGCAACATATTCAGCTGCTCTCAGAGTAACCGCAAGACTTTTGAACAAGTCAACGGGTGAAATCAAAGAGAGCAATGTATTTATGGGCGATTTCCCGCTGATGACCGCAAGCGGCACATTCGTTATCAACGGTGCTGAGCGTGTTATCGTTTCACAGCTTGTAAGAAGCCCGGGCGTTTACTATAAAATGGATCACGATAAAACCGGTAAGGAACTGTATTCAACAACAGTTATCCCGAATCGTGGTGCATGGCTTGAGTATGAAACCGATGTAAACGATGTTTTTTATGTTCGTATTGATAAGAACCGTAAGCTTCCCGTTACATCATTCATCAGAGCACTCGGTCTTGGCTCGGATGCCGAAATTCTCGACTATTTCGGTGACGATGAAAGAATGAGAGCTACTATCGAAAAGGATGCTGCTTCAAATGTTGAAGAAGGTCTTATCGAGGTTTACAAAAAGCTCCGTCCGTCTGAGCCTCCGACAGTTGACAGTGCGCAGACACACATAAACAACCTGTTCTTTGACCCCGGTCGTTATGATATGTCAAGAGTAGGCAGATATAAATACAACAAAAAGCTCGGTATTGCAAACCGTCTTGAAGGTCAGGTTCTTGCAGAGCCGATTGCCAACCCACGCACAGGCGAGGTTATGGCTCTTCGTGATGAAAAAATCACAAAGGAAAAGGCTTTTGAAATCGAAAACGCAGGTGTTAAGATTGCCTATGTAAAGGCTGCCGATGAAACAATCGTTAAGGTTATTTCAAACGGTATGGTTGACATCGCTTGCTATGTTGATTTTGACGCAGAAGCAGAGTGTGATATCAAGGAAAATGTTCGTTTTGATGTTCTTTGCGAAATTCTTGATTCCTGTGAGAATGAGGATGACCTCAAGGAAATGCTCAGAAGCCGTGCAGATGAGCTTGTTCCTAACCACATCACGGTTGATGATATCTTTGCAACAATCAACTACCTTAACTGTGTTGCTCACGGTGTCGGTAATACAGATGATATTGACCACCTCGGCAACAGAAGAATCCGCTGCGTAGGCGAACTTCTTCAGAACCAGTTCAGAATCGGTTTCTCCCGTCTTGAAAGAGTTGTAAGAGAGAGAATGACAACCCAGTCACAGGATATGGAGTCGCTTTCGCCTAACTCACTCATCAATATCCGTCCCGTAACAGCGGCAATTAAAGAATTCTTCGGTTCTTCACCGCTTTCACAGTTCATGGATCAGGGTAACCCACTTGCAGAGCTTACCCACAAGCGTCGTCTTTCAGCCCTCGGTCCGGGCGGTCTTTCAAGAGATCGTGCAGGATTTGAGGTTCGTGACGTACACTACACACACTATGGCCGAATGTGTCCTATCGAAACTCCTGAAGGTCCTAACATCGGTCTTATCTCATATCTTGCTTCATTTGCCCGTATCAACAAGTACGGCTTTATCGAAGCTCCTTATCGTAAAATTGACAAGGAAACAGGCGTTGTAACCGACGAGGTTGTTTATATGACAGCCGATGTTGAGGATAACTACGCTGTTGCACAGGCTAACGAACCGCTTGATGAAAACGGCAGATTTGTTCATTCAAGAGTCGTAGGTCGTTACCGTGACGAGTTCGTAGAGTATTCTCCCGAAAGATTCGACTTCATGGATGTATCTCCTAAGATGGTTGTATCTGTTGCTACGGCTATGATTCCGTTCCTTGAAAACGATGACGCAAACCGTGCTCTCATGGGTGCGAACATGCAGCGTCAGGCAGTTCCGCTTCTCCGCAGTGAAGCTCCTATCGTCGGTACAGGTATGGAGTACAAGGCAGGTACAGACTCAGGCGTTTGTATCCTCGCTGAGGAAGACGGTATCGTTATGAGCGTTGACGCCCGTAACATTCGTGTACAGTATGACTCGGGCAGAGTTCAGGACTTTGAGGTTATCAAGTTCCTCCGCTCTAACCAGGGTACATGTATCAACCAGCGTCCTATCGTGTCAAGAGGACAGAGAGTTAAGAAGGGTGAAGTTCTCGCAGACGGTCCGGCTACCGAAAACGGTGAAGTTGCTCTCGGTAAGAACGCTCTCATCGGCTTTATGACATGGGAAGGTTACAACTACGAGGATGCTGTTCTTATCAACGAAAAAATCGTTCGTGATGATGTTTATACATCAATTCACATTGAAGAATATGACACAGAGGCAAGAGATACAAAGCTCGGACCCGAAGAGATTACAAGAGATATCCCTAATGTAGGTGAAGATGTTCTCAAGTATCTTGACGAGGACGGTATCATTCAGATCGGTTCTGAGGTTAAAGCAGGCGATATCCTTGTCGGTAAAGTAACTCCAAAGGGTGAAACAGAGCTTACAGCCGAGGAAAGACTCCTTCGTGCAATCTTCGGTGAAAAGGCAAGAGAAGTCAGAGATACATCTCTCCGTGTGCCTCACGGTGAATGCGGTACTGTTGTTGATGTTAAGGTGTTTACCCGTGCAGACAGCAGAAACGAACTCCAGCCCGGTGTAAACAAGGTTGTAAGAGTTTACCTTGCACTCAAGAGAAAAATCAGCGTAGGCGATAAGATGGCAGGTCGTCACGGTAACAAGGGTGTTGTTTCAAGAATTCTCCCAATGGAAGATATGCCGTTCCTTCCTGACGGTACTCCGCTTGACATCGTACTTAACCCGTTGGGCGTACCTTCTCGTATGAACATCGGTCAGGTTCTTGAGGTTCACCTCGGTTATGCCGCAAAGGCGCTTGGCTGGAAGATTATGACTCCTGTATTTGACGGCGCTCATGAGCAGGACATTTTCCAGTGTCTTAAAGACGCAGGTTACAGCGAGGACGGTAAGACATGGCTTGTTGACGGTCGTACAGGCGAGCGTTTCGATAACCCTGTAACAGTAGGTTATATGTACTACCTCAAGCTCCATCACCTCGTTGATGAAAAAATCCACGCAAGAAGCACAGGTCCTTACTCTCTCGTTACACAGCAGCCACTCGGCGGTAAAGCCCAGTTCGGCGGTCAGCGTTTCGGTGAGATGGAAGTTTGGGCACTTGAGGCTTACGGCGCTGCTTATACACTTCAGGAAATTCTTACAGTTAAGTCGGACGATGTTGTCGGCCGTGTTAAGACCTACGAGGCTATCGTTAAAGGTCAGAATATTCCTGCTCCGGGTATTCCTGAGTCATTCAGAGTTCTTATTAAGGAACTCCAGTCACTTTCACTTGATGTTCGTGTTCTTAACTCTGACGGTGAAGAAATTGACATTAAGCAGAAGTTTGATGAGGACGAGGATATTGTTGATGCAACAAATCCGGAATTTGAAGAAGACCACGTAATGACATCAATGGACGGCTACACTCTTGACGAGGGCGGCGAAGAAGGCAATATGTTTGACGATTCACTTGCCGATGTTGAAGAGGACAGCTACACATCGGATGATTTCAGCGATGACTTTGGCAGTGACGATATGTAAGGAGGAAATGCAATGATAGATAATAATGTTTTTGACTCAATTAAAATCGGACTTGCTTCTCCTGAGCAGATGAGAGAATGGTCTTACGGCGAAGTTAAAAAGCCCGAGACAATTAACTATCGTACTCTCAAGCCTGAAAGAGACGGCTTGTTCTGCGAACGCATTTTCGGACCGACAAAGGACTGGGAATGTCACTGCGGTAAATACAAGAGAATCCGTTTTAAGGGTAAAATCTGTGACCGTTGCGGTGTTGAAGTAACCCGTTCAAAGGTCAGAAGAGAGCGTATGGGACACATTGAGCTTGCCGCTCCCGTGTCGCACATTTGGTATTTCAAGGGAATTCCTTCAAGAATTGCCCTTATGCTTGATATTTCTCCCAAGCTTTTGGAGAATGTACTCTATTTCTCACAGTACATCGTAACAGATCCCGGCGACTGCCGTGACCTTGCAAAGTATCAGTGTCTTACCGAGCGTGAGTACAATGATATGCGTGAGAAGTATGAAAATGACTTTGAAGCAGGTATGGGTGCCGAGGCAATCAAAAAGCTCCTTGCCGAGATTGACCTTGATGCTCTTTCCGCTTCACTTAAAGAAGAACTCGAAACTGCATCGGGACAGAAGAGAGTAAGACTCCTTAAAAGACTTGATGTTGTTGAAAGCTTCAGAATGTCGGGCAACCGTCCCGAGTGGATGATTCTCGATGTTGTTCCGGTAATTCCGCCGGATATCCGTCCTATGGTTCAGCTTGACGGCGGTCGTTTTGCAACAAGTGACCTTAACGACCTCTATCGCCGAGTTATCAACCGTAACAACAGACTTAAAAAGCTCCTTGAGCTTAACGCACCTGAAATCATCATCCGCAACGAGAAGAGAATGCTTCAGGAATCCGTTGACGCACTCATCGACAACGGCAGACGAGGCAGACCCGTTACAGGACCTAACAACCGTGTCCTCAAGTCACTTTCGGATATGCTTAAAGGTAAGCAGGGTCGTTTCCGTCAGAACCTTCTCGGTAAGCGTGTTGACTACTCAGGCCGTTCGGTTATCGTTGTAGGACCTGAACTTAAAATGTATCAGTGCGGTCTTCCTAAGGAAATGGCACTTGAACTCTTCAAGCCGTTCGTTATGAAACGCCTTGTTGAAACTAAAGCAGAGCAGAATATCAAATCAGCAAGAAAAGCTGTTGAGCGTGCAAAGGACAATGTTTGGGATGCACTTGAAGTTGTAATCAAGGGACACCCCGTTCTCCTCAACCGTGCTCCAACACTTCACCGTCTTGGTATTCAGGCATTTGAGCCTGTTCTTGTTGAAGGTCGTGCTCTTAAACTTCATCCGCTCGCTTGTACAGCATACAACGCTGACTTTGACGGCGACCAGATGGCTGTCCATGTACCTCTTTCGGCAGAGGCACAGGCAGAAGCAAGATTCCTTATGCTCGCAGCAGGCAACCTTCTCAAGCCTTCTGACGGTCAGCCTGTTACAGTTCCTACACAGGATATGATCCTCGGTTCTTACTACCTTACACTTGATAAGGACGGTGAGAGAGGCGAAGGAAAGGTATTCCGTGATGTTGATGAGGTTATGATGGCTTATCAGACAGGCGTCATCGAGCTTCACTCAAAAATCAAGGTTCGCCGTGAGCTTGAAATTGACGGAAAAATCGAATCCGGTATTGTAGACACAACAATCGGTAAGATTATCTTTAACAATCCTATTCCTCAGGATCTCGGCTTTATCGACAGAAGTATCCCCGAAAACAGATTCAAGTTTGAGGTTGACTTCCTCGTTGGCAAGTCGGGTCTTAAGAAGATTATTGATAAATGTATTAAAATTCACGGTCCGGTAAGAACAAGCGTTGTTCTTGACCACATTAAGGCACAGGGCTATAAGTATTCTACAAAGGGTGCTATTACCGTTGCCGTTTGTGACGCAGTTATTCCTCCTCAGAAGAAGGCGATTATTGCCGAGGCAGAGAAGGAAGTTGATGTTATTCGTGATGAGTTTATGATGGGTCTTCGTTCAAACGAGGAGCGTTACGAAGAAGTTCTTCGTATCTGGGAAAAGGCTACTAACGATGTAACCGACGCCCTCCAGAAAAACCTTGACCGCTACAACCCAATCTTCATGATGGCTGACTCAGGTGCCCGTGGTAGTATGAGCCAGATCAGACAGCTTGCAGGTATGCGTGGCCTTATCGCCAATACATCAGGTAAAACAATCGAAATTCCTATCAGAGCTAACTACCGTGAAGGCCTTAACATCTTGGAGTACTTTATTTCATCTCGTGGTGCTCGTAAAGGTCTTGCCGATACAGCTCTTCGTACAGCCGACTCAGGTTACCTTACCCGTCGTCTTGTTGATGTATCACAGGAAGTTATTATCCGTGAAGAGGACTGCGGTACTACAGAAGGTCTTGAAATCTTTGACATCAAAGCAGGCGAATCAAATGTTATCGAAGGACTCCACGAACGTCTTATCGGAAGATATCTCCTTGATGACTTCTGCGATTCTAACGGTAATGTTCTTGTTTCAAAGGATGTTATGATGGGCGACAAAGAGGCTGACATCATCGTTAATTCGGGTGTTGACCACATCAAGATTCGTTCGGTACTTGAATGTCGTGCAAAACACGGTGCTTGCCGTAAGTGCTACGGTTCTAACCTTGCCAACCGTCAGCCTGTTACTGTCGGTGAGGCTGTCGGTATTATTGCCGCTCAGTCAATCGGTGAGCCGGGTACACAGCTTACAATGAGAACATTCCATACCGGTGGTGTTGCCGGCGGTGCAGATATTACACAGGGTCTTCCTCGTGTAGAAGAACTTTTTGAAGCAAGAAAGCCAAAGCAACTTGCTATTCTTTCTGAAATCGAAGGTGATGTTCGATTTGAAGAAATCAAGAAGAGTCGCCATGTAATTGTTTATAATAAGGATACAGCAGAAGAAAAGAAATATCTTATTCCTTACGGTGCAAGACTTTGCGAAAATATCGTAGAGGGTGCACATATTAAAAAAGGTACAGAACTTACACTCGGTGCTGTAAATCCGCATGATGTTCTTGCTATCCTTGGCGAAGAAGCTGTTTATAATTACCTTATTAAAGAAGTTCAGTTTGCATATCGTACACAGGGTGTTGATATTAACGATAAGCATATCGAAGTTATTGTTCGTCAAATGCTTAAGAAATGCACTGTTGATGAATCAGGCGATACTGATCTTGTTGCAGGTACAATGGTTGATGTTTCAGCAGTTGATGAAGCAAATGATAAAATTGAAGCAAGAATTAAAGCCGGTGAAGAAAATCTTAAGAAGGCAACTTATATTCCTATTCTTATGGGTATCACAAAAGCTTCTCTTGCAACAGATTCATTCCTTTCGGCTGCATCATTCCAGGAAACAACAAGAGTTCTTACCGATGCTGCTATCAAAGGTAAGAGTGACCCGCTTATCGGTCTTAAGGAAAATGTTATTATCGGTAAACTTGTTCCGGCAGGTACCGGTATGGATGTATTCCGCAAGGTTGATGTTGTTCCAAGTTATTTTTCAGCAGAAAACAGCGATGAAATTTTAAATCTTGAACAATTGCAAGAACTCTTGACAAACACTATGCAGTAGTGGTATAATGCTAAATCGTGTGATAGGTGTTTGTGCAAATATTACAAACTTTATCCTTGAAATTTAGTGAATAATACAACATTTAGGGGCGAGCCTTGTGCTTGCCCCGAGATGTGCGTTTAATTGATATGCTGATTTTTCGGCATATGACTTATACGCACATTGCGTATAAATAATACTTGAAAGGAGATAAACTATTGCCTACCTTTAATCAGCTCGTAAGAACAGGTCGTAAGACTATCGAAAAGAAGTCAAAGACACCTGCACTTTTAAAGGGCTTAAACACTAAGAAAAATGTTGTTACAGATAACAACTCACCTCAAAAGCGTGGCGTTTGTACTGCTGTTAAGACAGCTACACCTAAGAAGCCTAACTCAGCTCTTCGTAAGATTGCCAGAGTTCGTCTTACAAACGGAATTGAAGTATCTGCTTACATTCCGGGCGTTGGTCATAACCTTCAGGAACACTCTGTTGTTATGATTCGTGGCGGTCGTGTTAAGGACCTT
>OLWY01000355.1_pt1 | contig 26577 bp, 23 predicted proteins | sample 1644171 | NCBI WGS metagenome assembly OLWY01 (sample SAMEA103958150, study PRJEB25191) | human gut metagenome | biome: human-associated habitat [ENVO:00009003]; feature: intestine environment [ENVO:2100002]; material: feces | place: Germany | collected 2013/2015 | reverse complement strand
TATGTTACTCTCCCAGATTTTTTCCGGATTTTCGTCAAATTCTCTGAGAAGATAAGACACAAGCTCTTCGGACTGCTGTTCCGAACCGACAATCGGAGTTACCTCCGTCTGCGTAAAAATCTTCATCATATGAATTGACGGTGCGCTTGCTCTCAGCTTGATACCGTATTTTCCGCTCTGCTTAATAATCTGCGGTTCGTCAAGGGTAAGTTCGTCAATTGTCGGCATAACAATTCCGTAGCCTGTTTCCTGAACCTGTTCATAAGCCTGTGCAATCTTGTCGAATTCTTTTTGTTTTTGCGAAAGAGTCTTTATGCAGTTCAGAAGTTCGTACTCCTCGGTTATATCAAGCCCTGTTTCTTCCGAGATAACCTTGTAGAAAAGTTCGCTTTCGATAGATACGGCCATCTCCGCATATCCTTTTCCGAGGTCAAGACTCGTAACCTTTGCAGAAGTGATGTACTCGCATTGCTCAATATCAGAGATTATCTGCTGAATTTGCCTGATTTTCTCAATTTTTGCGGCATTTTTCTTTATTGAATCAAATACAACCGATTTCAGCCAATGCTCTTTATCGAGCTTTACAACCCATTTCGGAATGTCAACCTTGATTTCACGGATTGGAAATTCAAACAAAAGCTGTGCAAGTATTCTTTTGATTTCGGTTTCGTCAAGCTCCATACAGCTAACGGGAATTACGGGGACCTTGTATTCGGCGGTCATTTCGTTTGACAGGCGAATTGTTTCATCTGCCGTAGGATCAACTGAATTGAGAAGTATAATGAACGGTTTATTGATTGCCTTCAGCTCATTAATTACTCTTTTTTCACTTTCAATATAATCTTCTCTCGGAATATCGCTGATTGTTCCGTCAGTAGTGATAACAAGACCGATTGTTGAATGGTCGGTAATTACCTTTTTAGTGCCTATTTCTGCGGCGTCATCAAAAGGAATCGCCTCGTTTGACCACGGAGTTTTTACCATTCTCGGTTCGTCCTCTTCGCTGTAACCGATTGCACTGTTTACAATATAGCCTACGCAGTCAATCATTCTCACATTGAAGGTTGTGTTGCCGCCGAGATTGATTTCAACGGATTCCTCGGGAATAAATTTGGGTTCTGTGGTCATTATGGTTCTTCCTGCCGCAGATTGAGGAAGCTCGTCAACAGTACGCCTGTAAACTGCCTCGTCACGGATATTGGGCAGAACAAGCGAATCCATAAACCTTTTTATAAATGTTGATTTTCCCGTTCTGACGGGACCGACTACTCCGATATAAACATCGCCGTCGGTTCTTCGGGAAATATCCTGATAAACATTTCTCTCTTCCATTTTTTATACCTCCCTATATTCTCGGAATCAACAGCATTTTAGGTGCGTCGAGCACCTGATTTTCAGCCGAATTTTCCGAAAGCAGCAAATCAAGCTTTGTGTTGTGGGATTTAGCAATATCCCAGAGCTTTTCTCCCTTGTCGGCAAAGTATAATGTCAGCGCACAACTTTCGGGAGGTATAGGTTTATCCTCAAAAACATTTACATTTTTTACGGTGTTTACTCTGTTTTCCGAAAAAACAGCACCGCAGATTTTCAGCTCACAACGAATTTCTATGACATCATCCTCGGCAAGTCTGTAGCTTATACTTGCTGTCCTTGTACCGAAAATTTTGGCACATGTGCAGTCTGTCTGCGGAATAATATGCTCATAATCGGCTGAACGCTCAATAAACACAGGAATATCTTCCCCGTTAAGTGCCAATATGCATATGTTGATTTTTCCGCTTATAACCATACCTCTGTCATCATGTGAAGCCTCGGCAGTTATTTGTTCTGTGAAAATATCGAGAATTCGTGAGATTTTTCCGTCATCAATCTTAACGGACATTTTTTCCATATGAGGTTCATTAATCGGAACAACCTCGCCCGTAATTTTTAATTGTTCAAACTCCGGCAACGAGGAAAATTCTGTTGAGTAGGCGTCACATACAATTTCCTCCTCACGGGTTATATAGCCCTCCTCCGTAACGCAGAGCTTAACTTCAAGTATCACAGACGGCTTTTCGGAAAGCATATCATTTTTCAGTCTGATGTCATACGACATAACATCGCAGGAAACACAGTTGATTGTGTTTTCGTCAATTCCGTCACAATCTAAAATTTTGTTAAACGGCAACAGATAGTCAAGCTTTTCAACTTCTCCGCTCTCTGCGTTTGAAAGGTACAAAAGCTTGAGATTAAGTTCACCGTTGAGCATAAGCTTTCCCGTTACAGCCTTAGCGTCAATCACTCCGACGCTTACATCGCTGCGGAGAACGGATTCAATCTGCGGTTTTTCGCCTACCGAAATTTCTTCGCAAACAGAAAACTGCTCCTGACAGAACGATTTAAGATCGGCACAGGTAACGGTCTTTCGGTCGGTTTCGATATTATCGGAAGGCGTGAAAATGCTCGTCTGAGTTTTTGAAAATACCTTTGCATACAATGAAAACGCTCCGTGCATAACAAGTCTGCGGGGACTTAATGCCCTGCAGTTTATGTATTCCGGCTTGGTTTTTGTGATGATAACCGGATTGTCGGGAGCGTCTTTTACCGAAAAGTTCTGTGAAAAATTCACGCTTTGTTCGCAACAGCGCACACTTTTCTTTATACTTTCCACATACATCACATTCACCGTACAAAATCCGTCAATCTGGAGCTGACCTCCCGAAAGGGTTCTGCTCTGAATTTTGGGTGTGAGGGTACATTTCAGAATTTTTTCTATATCCGGACAATAATCGGGCAGAGTGAGGTCAACATCTGCAAGCTGTTCGGCAACCGTGTCAAGCACAGCCGACGGCGTGCAAAACGAGCGGTTTTCCTGATTAAGCTCCATATTTTTCTCTCCTTTATGTTTTATAGTTCAATTATATTAGGGAGTGTGGAAAAATATTACCCGTAAGATTAATCATAATTTTATTTTAAAAAATAAGATGTGCAAAGTTTTTTGTAACTATGCACATCTTTGGCTCGAATTTATTGTAAGCTATTACCAATAGCAAGATTTTGGAACAGTGTCCAAACATATGACTATTATTCCGGCTTGGTTTCCTTTTTGATTCCGTAAATTTTTCTCAAAATTGCCGATATGAATTTTGGTTTCTCAATAAGTACAACTTTCATAATTACCTCCGAACACAACAAATACTGACAACTACGAGTGCGCCTGCCGCAATGACGAGTACCCATTCACTCGGCAGAAGTGATGCACACAGCAGTCCCAGTCCAAAGCATACTGCAGATTTTATTCTCTGTGTGTAACAATTCACTGTATCACCCTATATCAGAATATACACAAAATCAAATTATGTGCAAAAGCGGTTGAATTATTTTTAAAATTGATATAAGATAAACTGAGAAAACAATTACGGAGAATTTTACAGACTATGAGAACACTTGAAATTAAAAAGAATGACGCAAATCAGCGACTCGATAAATTTTTACAAAAAAGATTCAAAACTCTGCCAAAGTCGCTTATGTACAAATATATAAGAAAAAAGTGTATTAAGGTAAACGGCAAAAAGTGCGATATTCAGACTATGCTCAAAGAGGGCGATGTGCTTACCTTTTATATTAAGGACGAATTTTTTGAGGCATCGGAGCAAAAAAGCTATGAATTCATGAAAGCGCCAAAAACCTTTGACATTGTTTATGAGGATGAAAACCTTATACTTATAGATAAAAAACCGGGCATAATCGTACACCCCGACAAGAATTATCACTTTGATTCACTTGTTGCAAGAGTTCAGCACTACCTCTATGACAAAGGCGAATATAATCCCGATGAAGAAAAAGCCTTTGCACCTGCACTTGTAAACAGAATTGACAGAAACACGGGCGGAATTGTTATTGCGGCTAAAAATGCCGACAGTCTAAGAATCCTAAACGCAAAAATGAAAACAAGAGAGCTTGAAAAATATTATCTCTGCCTTTTATACGGAAAACCAAATAGGGACAGCGACACACTTCACGGCTATATGACCAAGAATGAAAGTAAAAACAAGGTTACTGTTTTCAAAAATGAGGTTGAGGGTTCAAAAGAAATCAAGACAAAATATGAAATTCTTGACTTCAACGGCAAATTCAGCCTTGCCGAGGTTGAACTGCTGACGGGCAGAACTCATCAGATAAGAGCGCATATGGCATCAATCGGACATCCGCTTGTGGGCGATACAAAATACGGCAAAGGCAAAAAAGCACCCGACAGCATTAAGTATCAGGCGCTTTACAGCTATAAGCTGAAATTCAATTTTGAAACCGATGCAGGCATTCTTGATTACCTTAACGGCAAGGAATTTAAGGTAAACGATGTATGGTTTGCAAAAAACGGAAAGATAAATCTAGATAGATAAAGGCGGTCAATAACCGTCTTTTGCCTTGCAAAAACAAAAATTTTAATCTTCTTTAATACACATAAACGCACTCATTGTGCCTCTGTGACCTTTGGTGGCGCGGTGACTCCATAAGAGATCGCTGTTGCAATTGGTGCAGACATCAGAAACTGTTATGTTTTCATTCTTTACACCTGAAGCAGTAAGAATCTGACGGTTGGTTTCTAAAAGGTCAACCATATATTTTCCGTTTCCTTTTTCAAAAACGAACTTTGAACTGTCAAGGTCTGCAAGATTCAGAAAATGTTCTGCACATGGGTAGTCAACCTCATAGCAACAAACTGAAATTGCGGGACCGATTGCAGCTTTGATATCGGCAGGATTTGTACCGTAAAGCTCAGTCATTTTCTCAACAACCTTTTCCCCTATTCTGCCGACAGTTCCCCTCCAGCCGGCATGGGCAAGTCCGATTGCCTTATTCTTTGTATCGACAAAAAACAGCGGTGTGCAGTCGGCATAGTAGGTTACGAGGGTTACTCCCTTTTCATTTGTAATCAAGGCGTCAACGCTCTCCATATCACGGGGCTTGTAGATACCTATGCCCTTTTCGGCAGATGTTACCGCTCTTACAACCGTGTGGTGATCCTGTGCCGAGGCTACAAGACTTTCATAGTCAAAGCCTGCACTTTTGCAGAATCTTTTGTAATTTTCGGTTACGCTGTCGGGATTGTCACCTCTGTTGAATGCCATATTCATTGATGTAAATTCACCCGTTGACACACCGCCGAGTCGGGTTGTGAATGCGTGATTTATGAAACTAATTTCTGATAAAGAATTATATGTAAGATACGGAACCGTATCAATGTTGTTGAGCTTCATTGTTTTTGAAAAAAATTTCATAAGTGTTCCTTCCATATTTTATAATAAGATTATTTTTAACCGATTAATTGCTTTGTCAATATTTTCCGACAAAATATTATGCTTGAAACACGGCTGAGTTAATGATATACTATATTCATTCAGAGGTGTTGATTATGAAAAAAAGTTTGTTTGGCAAGAATATTCCTGTCAACTGTTCATATTGCGAATACAACGGAATTGAAAATGATATTATGTTCTGCAAAAAGTCAAAGCAAGTCAAGGACGGAAAATGCAGATCATTCAAGTATGACCCATTGTTGCGTATGCCGAATGTCACGGTTTTTAAGACAGATTTTTCGGCTAAGGATTTTAAACTTTAATCCGCCGTATTTTTATTATACAGGAATGAATTTTGTTAATATTCCTTTTCAGAATTAAATTACACATTCAAAAGAAAAAGCTTTACCGTTTTTTGGTAAAGCTTTTAGTTTTGCAGTCTTTATAAATTTACGCCATCTGAAAATCACGAATATAGCTTGTGATAGCCTTTTCAATGATTTCCTTTGCCTTGTCAACACCGTCAGTTTCGGTTACCGAAGTAACCTTGTCAGCCTCAAGTGTTTTGTAAACCTGGAAAAAGTGCTGAATTTCTTCAAAATAGTGTTTTGGAAGTTCGCTGATGTCGCTGTAGCAATTGTAGTTGGGATCGTTAACGGGAACTGCAATAATTTTTTCGTCACAGCTGTCGTTATCAACCATATTGAGAACGCCGATAGGCTTGCATTCAACGAGCGTCATCGGCTGAATTGTTTCACTGCACAAAACAAGAACATCAAGCGGATCGCCGTCATCTGCAAAGGTTCTCGGAATAAAGCCGTAGTTGGCAGGATAGTGAGTTGATGTAAAAAGGACACGGTCAAGCTTGAGCATACCTGTTTCTTTGTCAAGCTCATACTTGTTTTTGCCGCCCTTTGAAATTTCGATTACTGCATAAAACTTGTCTTTTGTAATTCTCTTCGGAGAAATGTCGTGCCAAATGTTCATAATTTCTGTCACCCTTCTTAACCTTATTTTTTATATATCCTGTAATACCCTGTGAAACATTATGTTATGGTTTAATTATAAGAAATCTGTCAAACTTTGTCAAGGAATTTTTGTAATTTCAATCAAAATAATTCAAAATAAATAATTTTCGGTCATAATTATTCAAAGATTATGACCGAGTTTGATTATTTAAGTGTTTTAAATTTTAAGTGTTGTCATAAACCTCTCGCCTGTGACCTATAGACAAAGCAAGAATAACAAGTTCTTCGTCTTCTATAAGGCAGAGCAGTCTGTAATCTCCGATACGATACCGCCATTGACCTTTGCGATTTGCCGTGAGAGCCTTCCCCTTTACTCTGGGGTTTTCACAACCCGACAAATTCTTTTCAATCCACGCTTTAATCATCTTCATGGTATATCTGTCGAGTTTTTTAAATTCTTTTTCAAATCTCGGAGTGGTTCTTACAACATAACTCATATGTCAAGTTCCTTCCAAAAATCAGAGATTGGTCTGCTTTCTTCACCGCTCTTTTTGTATTCATCATAAGCGTCATCAAAAACGGCAAGGTCATATTCTTCTTCGATTTTTTCAAACAAAGCCTGTTTAAAAGCCTCTCCGAGTGATATTGAGTGCAACCGAGCATAGCTGTCTGCTATTTTCTTTTCCTGTTCTGTTAATCTGATTGAGAATGCCATAATACCGACCTCCTTGTATAGTACATTGTACTACATTATTATTTCTTTGTCAATGAATTTTATTCGATAAAAGTAAAAGAACACGGCAAAATCAATCTGCCGTGTTCAATATTATTAAATTTACTTTCTCACATTTTCAACAATAACTTTTACAAACTGAATTATAAATGTCGGGATGAATGCGAGGAGGGCTATAAAGCCTGCCTGTGCGCCTGTGAGTGCGGTAACGCTGAAAAGCGGCTGCATAAACGGAACAAACAATACAAATGCGAGCAGTAATGTTCCGATAAAGAAAGCACCTATGCTTGCCGTATTTGAAAAAAGTCCGAGTTTAAAGATTGAATGTGTACTTCTGCAATTAAAGCCGTGGAACAGTCTTGCAAGCGTGAGGGTTGCAAATGCCATTGTGCTTGCAACGGCTGGACTTGTCTGAAGTCCGATGTAGAATGAAATGAGCGTTACAACGGCAATCAAAGCACCCTGTCCGAGCATAAGAGCAGAAAAGCTTTTTGTAAGGATTCCCTGTTTCGGATCACGGGGTTTTTGTCTGAGCAAATCTTTTTCGGGCTTCTCCATACCGATTGCAATTGCGGGAAGTGAATCTGTAAGAAGATTGATAAACAGAAGGTGAACCGCCTCAAACGGTACGGGCAGAGCCATGATTGAACAGAACAACACGGCAAAAATGCCTGCCATATTACCCGAAAGCAAGAAAAGAATTGCATTTTTAATGTTACGGTAAACATTTCTGCCGTTTGCAACCGCCTTGATAATTGTAGCAAAGTTATCATCCTGAAGAATCATAGATGCGGCGTCTTTTGAAACTTCGGTACCTGTGATACCCATTGCAACACCGATATCCGCTTTTTTGAGGGCGGGTGCGTCGTTTACACCGTCACCTGTCATGGAAACAATGTTGCCTTTTCTTTGCCAAGCCTCAACGATTCTGATTTTGTTTTCGGGAGAAACTCGTGCATAAACAGAAATTTTCTCAATTTTTTCGTCAAGCTCCTTATCGCTCATTGCGTCAAGCTCAAGACCTGTAACTGCGATGTCGCCGTCATTGAAAATACCAATCTGCTTTGCGATTGCACTTGCTGTGATTTTGTGGTCGCCCGTAATCATAACAGGCTTGATTCCTGCACGGATTGCATCGGCAACAGCCTGTTTTGACTCTTCTCTCGGAGGATCTATCATTGAAACAAGTCCGATGAATGTATAATCATTCTCTGTGTCAATCGTGAGAGCCTCATCAGATTCCTTATATGCAAAGGTGAGAACACGGAGTCCCTGTTCGGAATATTCACGGTTAACTCTTGAAATCTCAGCCTTATCTTCATCTGTAATCGGACGAATACCGTCTTTTGTTGCGATACTTACACAACGGTCAAGAATCGAATCAAGCGCACCCTTTGTGAGAATATGATTTACACCGTGCATTTTGTACTTTGTGCTCATCATCTTTCTGTCGGAATCAAACGGAACCTCCTCAACCCTTGTAAGAACATCCCTAAGCACATTTTCGTCAAGTCCGATATGCTGAAATGTTTCAAGCAAAGCGTACTCGGTCGGGTCGCCTATTCCCTTTCCGTCAACGATACTCGAATCGTTGTTAAGAACCATATCGTAAAGGAGATGACGGTGGCTTTCAATATTAAGGTCAAGCTGATCCTCAAGAATACTTTCGCCGTTCACATAGATTTTCTGAACAGTCATTTTGTTTTGTGTGAGCGTACCCGTCTTATCGGAGCAGATTACAGACACACAACCGAGGCTTTCAACAGCTTTCAAATCCTTGATAACGGCATTTTCTTTTGCCATTTTTTGCGTACCCATTGCCTGAACAATTGTGACGATTGAGCCGAGTGCCTCAGGGATTGCGGCTACTGCAAGTGCAACGGCAAACATAAGAGAGTTAAGAACCGACATTCCGTTGAACATACTCAAGCCGAAAACTACTACACAGATCGCCATAATAATAACGGCAAGTCTGCTCGAAAATTTATCAAGGCTGAGCTGGAGGGGAGTTTTCTTGCTCTTTGCCTGATTCATAAGTGTAGCAATTTTACCGATTTCTGTGTTCATGCCTGTTTCCGTAACAACGACAATTGCTCTGCCGTATGTTACAAGGCTGCCCGAAAAGACCATATCGGTGCGGTCGGCAAGCGGAACTTCCTTTTCAATTGTCTCCACACTTTTGTCAATATTTGTAGATTCACCCGTGAGCGAGCTCTCATTTACCTGTAAAGAATAGTTATTTATTATTCTACCGTCTGCAACAACAAGGTCGCCTGCCTCAAGCACAACAATGTCGCCGGGAACGATGTTTTCTGAATCAATTTCAATTTTTCTTCCGTCACGGATTACCTTTGCCGAGGGTGACGAAAGCGATTTAAGGCTTTCAAGTGACTTTTCTGCCTTGACATGCTGAACCGTGCCGAGAATAGCATTGAGTGTGATTACCGCAAAAATTACGATTGTGCTTTCAACACTTCCCGAAAACATTGAAACGATTGCCGCAATTATAAGGATTATTACCATAAGGTCGGCAAACTGACTTAAAAACACCTGAAAAACAGATTTCTTTTTGCTTTCTTCAAGCACATTTTTTCCGTGTTTTTCAAGAAGGCTGTCAGCCTGTTGTGACGAAAGTCCTTCGCTTGTGACACCGAGCTTGTCAAGAGTTTCGCTCTCGGTCAACTGATACCAATTTTTCATAATTTTCTCCTCCGTTCGGATTGCAGAATACAGACAGACTGAAAAAGGCAAATAAAAAAGACCTTTATTGCAAGGTGCAACTCACCCTACAATAAAAGTCTTGTCCTTTAAGATATAACCGATACCGAAAACGGTATGTACTGACGATTAATATCACAGATTATCTGCGAACTACTCCCCTTTATCTGCAACCATTCTATCAAATTTATTCCTCGTTGTCAACAGAATTTTCCGGAATTTTGTTGATATCATCATTTTCGGCAACAATTTCATCTGTGACAAGGTGTCTTTTGCGTTTTTTGGGTTTACTGCAGGTTGCAAATATTATGCCCAAAAATGCAAGAAAAGCACCGCTGCATGAAAAGACTGCGGAGAAATACGGGCGTTCAAGAGCATATGCAACAATTGTTGCAACAATGAAAAGCACTGCGGCAACAAGCATTAATATAAAAGCGGTTTTGTAAAGACCGTTCATTTTTCTTTTCATAATCAATCACCAAGATTGTTTGCAATGTTTGCAAAATCTTCAAGTTTAAGCTGTTCCGCCCTTGCATTCAGAGGAACGGAAGAATTTTCAAGAATTGCATTGACCTCTGCCTTTGGCAAAGAAAGTCCCGATGCAAGAGAATTTGAAAGTGTTTTTCTTCGCTGTGAAAAGGCGGCTTTTACAACCTTAAAAAACTTCTTTTCGTCATCAACCTTCACGGGCGGTTTTTTTAGAATGTTAAGTCTTAAAACAGCCGAATCAACCTTTGGAGCAGGCATAAACGAGCCGGCACTAACCGAAAACAGCATTTCGGGTTCTGCATAATAGTTGACCGATACCGTTACCGCACCACTTGCACGAGAACCCACCTCAGCACAAATTCGCTGAGCCGCCTCTTTTTGAACCATAACCGTGATTGCACAAATCGGCAGTCTGTCCTCAAGCAATTTCATAATTACGGGAGATGTGATGTAGTACGGAAGATTTGCGCACACAACAACATCCATGCCCTGAAATTCTTTTTCAATCAGCTTGTGCAAGTCAATTTTAAGAATATCATCGTTTACAACTTTAACATTGTCGTGTTCGGAGAGTGTTTCTTCAAGAACAGGAAGAAGTCGCTTGTCAAGCTCAACCGCTACAACCTTGTCGGCAAGCGAGCAAAGCTCTGTTGTGAGAACCCCTATTCCGGGACCGACTTCAATTACGCCAACTCCCTCTCCGGCGCCCGAAAGCTCTGCCATTCTCGGACAAACTGACGGGTTTATAAGGAAATTCTGACCGAGTGACTTTGAAAAAGTAAAGCCGTGTCTTGAAAGTATATCTTTGATTGTACCTATATCTGATAATTTTTTCATCTTAATATGCGAAGCCCTTTCGGATATTTATTTTTCAGTCTTGAATTTGACGCTTTGCCAAAGCCTGTTGTGATTCCGTTTACGCAGACAGCTGTATAGCCCTTGACATCCTGTGACACGGCAATTTCCTCACCGTGAAGATACGCTGCAATTTCTTTACTGTTCACATCAAAATCAACTGCGGATTTACAGTTTTCCTTTTTAGCTGCCGTAAATGCGCTGTGATGCGGTTCGATTCTGTTCTTGACAATTTCGCCGAGAATAACTCCCGCACGGAGAATCTGCAAGCCTTTTACATCAAAATTATAATTCTGTGGAAGAACTATAATTTTATCCTTTATAACCTCAATATTTTCACCGAACGGTCTGTCGATAAAAATACTGTCATAAAAATCAAAAATTTTCGAGTCAATTTTATTATTCTTTTTAGGAATATTATAATTAGAATACGGCTCGCCCTTTTTGTGAAGCTTGGCGGCAAAATGTCCTTCTCCGCCGTCCATCGGGAAAATTCTTCTCGCATAATCAAGCGTAGGTCTGCCGAATGTTACGCCCGAATCAACAAGTTCAAAATCGGGATTTTCTGTAAGGAACCGAGAAATTACGCCCTCGTTTTCTTCCTTTGAAAAAGTACAGGTTGAATAAACCATATATCCGCCGTTTTTCAGGGCATCCTTTGCACTGTTAAGAATCAAAAGCTGACGGGCGGCACAACTCTTTACATGCTCAATGCTCCATTCACGCTCCGCATCATTCTTGCGGAACATTCCCTCACCGCTGCAGGGTGCGTCAACGAGAATCCTGTCAAAACGGTTTTCAAGCCTTTTGCAAAGTTCATCGGGACGGCAGTTTGATACAACTGCGTTTGAAATACCCATTCGTTCAATGTTCGATAAAAGAATATTCGCTCTGCTCCTTACAATTTCATTGCTCCACAAAAGTCCTGTTCCGTTAAGTTTAGCGCCGATTTGCGTACTTTTTCCGCCCGGAGCGGCACACAAATCAAGGACATAATCGCCCTCACAGACATCAAGCATTGTAACTGCCGAAGTTGCAGACGGTTCCTGAACATAGAACGCTCCTGCATGGTGCAGAGGATTGTTGCCGATAGACTTAACATCGGACGGAATATAGAAGCCCTCATCGCAAAACGGAGTTTTTTTCAGTTCAAAATCAAGAAGTGAACAAAGCTTTTCGGGCGAACATTTTAAGGTGTTGACACGAAGTCCCTTTATGAAATCGTCACTGTTGTAAAATTTTAAAAATTCGTCAAATTCATCACCCAGAAGTGATTTCATTCGCAATAAAAAATCATTCATGAATAAACAAGCCTTTTCGGGTTAATAATAGTTTTGTAAAGGAGGTGTTGAAATGAATTTCAATCAGAATCGGAACAACAATCAGAACAAGAACGAGCAGAACAGCCAGAATAAGAATCAGAACAACAATCAGAATAAAAATCAGCAGAACAGCCAGAACAAAAGTCAGAACAATTGCAGATGATTACATTCTGAAGTTCTCCCGAGCCGTGTCTTTTTGATACGGCTTTTTTCTTTATGGGAATTAATAACCGTATTCTTCGCCGATGATAATAACCTTGATTCTGTCAATATGTCTTTGCTGAGCGGATACCACATAGTTACAGCATATTCTTGTGTCACCGTGACAACCGTCACAGAGCTCGGGATTTTCTTTTCTCAATGAAACACATTCGCCTGTTTTTCCGCAAGGGGTTTCAATGCCGAGTCTGATTGTATTCTGCGGAGCGGCAATTGTTTTAACTCTCTTGATTGCCTCGTCAATATTCTTGACAATTTTGTTGATACCGCACACAACGATAACGCTTTTCGGACCGTAAAGAAGTGCGGCAACGCGGTTTGAGTTGCCGTCAACATTATAAAGCTCTCCGTTTTCGGTAAGAGCGTTTGTGCTCATAAAAAATGTGTCTGCCCTGAAAGTCTGACGGTAAACCTCTTCAACCTCGGGACGAGTCATTCCGGGTGCGGAACGGTCAAGAAAATTGTAATCGGGTGAATTAATTATCTGATAAATTCCCGTTTCGTCGAGAGTTTTTGAACCTCCGCATGAAATTGTTTCGCCCTTTTTAATGAGTGTTTTTACAAGTGCCTGAGCCTCTTCCCTGTTTTCGCAAAAATAAGGTTTCATCTTGTTGCGTTCAAGATTTTTCATAACTTTCTCAACTCTTGCTCTCATTTCATCAGTCATAATAATTTCTCCGTTTCATAATTTCATAAAGTAATTAAGCAAGTTTTTGCATTAAATAATAGTTCTTTAAATGAACAATATCCGTCCCTACGCTTGACATTCTGCCTACGGTTACAATCTGCTCACACATAATAATTGTGATTTCATACACTTGCCAACATTTTCACCAAAATCATATGTGATCATTATACAATACAAATTGAATTTTGAAAAGAAAATTATTTGTCAACGGCACGGGTTTTGCGAATAAAATGATAAGAGATTAATTTTAGGAGAGATTTTATGCCGTCAGTTTATCTTTCACCGTCATTGCAGGAGTACAACCCTTATATTGACGGAGGAAATGAAGAATATTATATGAATCTTATTGCAGACGCCATGGAGCCTTATTTGAGGGCAAGCGGAATAGATTTCAGGCGAAACGATCCCGATATGACGCTGAGTCAGGCAATTGCAGATTCAAACAAGGGCAATCACGATTTGCACCTTGCAATTCACAGCAACGCCGCTCCCGAGGGTTCGGCAGGCAGATACACGGGTGCAGATATTTATTACTATCCGACAGGCAGTAACGGCAAGCGTTTCGCTGAAATTCTGCAAAAGAATTACAAAGATATTTATCCCGAACCGAACGATGTTGACATAATCCCCACCACCTCACTTGCGGAAGTCAGACGGACAAAATCACCGTCGGCATTGATTGAGGTTGCATATCACGATAACCCCGAAGAAGCTCAATGGATTAGGGACAACATTAATGCAATCGGCAGAAATCTTGCAAAATCAGTTGCCGAGTATTTTAATATGCCGTTTGTCGAGCCGTAATTTAATTTTGACAAAGAATAAAGGTCAACACGATTATGTGCTGACCTTTTGTTATTCATAAAGATATGCGTTTAAAAATAATCAGATCTTTCGCTCATATTGTTCCTTTCATTACATTTCAATTAGATGTTCACAACATTCGGAACACATATTTCTTTTGATATTAACTGTTTGCCCAACCGCAAATTTCAATTTGTTTTTATACAACTTCAATATCATTCATCTCAATACTGCCCCAGGCTTTTTGCCAGGTGTTTTGGTATTTATCGGGTTTTCTTCTTCTGAAAGTCAGACCGTCTGCGACCTCTAAGGTTTCAAAGGGGGTGGCATCGTTCTTTCGGCTGTAGAAAACATAGCGTGTATAGTATCCGCCACGGACAATTTTTGATATGTCTATTTTCAATTTTGCCGTGTGAGTTTCGCCCTTTTTTCCCGAATAGAAATTTTCGACCACAAATGCGGTAACGGGATATCTTCGGTAATCGCTCATTTCAACACGCAGGCAAAGATTTTCAATATCAGCCTTGTTTTTCCATGTGAGTTCAAGCAAAATCTGCTCGTCATCATAGAAAATATTATCCTCTTTGCCGTTATATCCGGCAAATTGCAGACATAGGTCGTTTCTGTCGGCATGATGCTTGTGTTCGTTTCCGACATATTCAATAGCACTGAAATTTTCGTTTGCACTTCCGAGATAGATTTTTACAGCGTCTTCAACATCGCCGTCAAAAACAATTTTGCCGTGGTCAAGAACTATGCACCTGTTGCAAAGGTCACGAATAGTATTCATATTGTGTGAAACATAGAGGACAGTTCTGTCCTCCTCGGTTGCAAGGTCACGCATTTTTCCGATACACTTTTTCTGAAAGTGCATATCTCCGACAGCAAGCACCTCGTCCATAATCATGATTTCTGCATCAAGGTGTGCCGCAACAGCAAACGCAAGCTTTACGAACATACCCGATGAATAACGCTTTACGGGCGTGTCAATGAACTTTTCGCACTCTGAAAATTCAATAATACTGTCTATTTTTGAAGTGACCTCTTTCTTTGTCATTCCGAGGATTGCACCGTTAAGGTAGATGTTTTCCCTGCCGGTAAGCTCAGCGTGAAAGCCTGTTCCGACCTCAAGCATACTGGCAATTCGTCCCCTGAAACGCACTCTGCCGTCTGTCGGAGAGGTAATTCTGCATAAAACCTTTAACAGAGTTGACTTGCCTGCACCGTTAGCGCCTATAATTCCTATGCGTTCTCCACGGTTTACCTCAAGGTTCACACCGTCAAGTGCTAAAAATGTGTCGCCTTTTGTGTATTGTTTGGCACCGATTCTCTGATTCGGATCTTCTTTACCTCTTTTTTTTGCATACCAACTCTGCAAATCATGACGGAGAGTTCCCGAACCGATTGCACCGAGTCGGTATTCTTTTGAAAGATTTTCAATTTTTATTACGCAATTTTCATTCATTTCAGTCATGACATCATACCGTATCTATAAAATTCTTTTCTACCCTATTAAAGACGATTATTCCGAACAGAAGAACGACTGCCGTAACAGCGAAGCTCAATATGAGATATTGCCACGGAAATGTTCCGCTGCCTAAGAATCCGTAACGGAATGTTTCAATTAGCGGAGCAACAGGATTTAAAAGTGCAAGCGGACGGAATGAATCCGACACCTGAGAAACAGGATAAACAACAGGAGTAATATACATCCACAATGTTACTCCGAATGAAACAAGCAACACCGAGGTCACGGTATTTTGTTGTTACAGATGAAACAATCAGTCCGCAGCCTGTGCCTAAAAGTGCCGAAGAAAGCAAAATCAAAGGCATAAGCAATGCGCATAAATTCGGGTGAACATTTGAACCCGTAAACATATATATAAGAACAAGTATAAAGAACATTACAAAGTTAATCAAAAAACCGATTGTGTTGTAAATTATGTTTGCGCACGGCATTACGAGCCTTGGAAAATACACCTTGCCAAACAGCCTTGCGTTGCCGATAAAGGTTGATGAACTGCCGTTAAGACAGCTTGAAAAAAATGACCACAAAATGTTGCCTGCCATAAAAAACAGGAATTGAGGCATTCCGTCAGTTGAGATATTGGCAATCATACCGAAAATTACGGTAAAAACAAATGTTGAAAGGAACGGCTTTATTATTATCCACAACGGGCCAAGTACGGTTTGCTTGTAGGAATTTTTAAAATCACGCTTTACGAACAGCATAACAAGGTCACGGTACTTTCGGACATCACCGAGATTAAGCTCAAACAATCTGCGTTTTGAAGTAATATCGGTTATTTCATTATTTTTCAAGCCACATTCCCCTTTTGTCGGTATTTCACATACAAAAAATTTTAACACATTTATATTTTTGTGTCAATTCAGGTTGATTTGCAGACATAATAATGATAAAATAAATTAAGTTTATTTACGAAAGGAATTTGAAAATGACAAAAATTAAAAAGATTTCGGCAATTATGGTTGCCGTAGTTATTCTCTGCACATGCTTTTTAATGAGCGGTTGCGGCGGTAACACAGAGAGCAGTTCTTCTGAAAAAGCAACTTCTGCAGTTTCAAACGAAGAAACAACATCCGCAAGCACAGACACAACCGACTACAAATCAAGCTACACAGCTACTATTGATGTTAAAGACTACGGTAAAATTGAAGTTGAGCTTTATGAGGAGCTTGCTCCGATTACAGTCAAGAACTTTGTTGCCCTTGCAAAAGACGGTTTTTATGACGGTCTTACTTTCCACAGAATCATTACCGGCTTTATGATTCAGGGCGGTGACCCAAAGGGTGACGGCACAGGCGGCAGTGATAAGACAATCAAGGGCGAATTTGCTCAGAACGGTGTTGAAAACAACCTTTCACATACAAGAGGCGTTATCTCAATGGCTCGTTCAAATGAACCCAACAGTGCAAGCTCACAGTTCTTTATTGTTCAGGCTGACAGCACATATCTTGACGGTCAGTACGCTGCATTCGGCAAAGTAACAAAGGGTATGGATATTGTTGATAAAATCTGCAAGGACACACCTGTTACAGATTCAAACGGTACTGTTGAAAAGAAAAATCAGCCTGTTATCAACTCAATTAAGATTGAGGAAAAATAATGAACGGTATAACTGTTCTTGTTGATGCGGATGCCTGCCCTGTTGTAAAATCGGTTGAAAGGATTGCAAAAAATCACAATGTTCCCGTTGTGCTTTTATGTGACACAAACCATGTTCTAAAGTCAGATTACAGCGAGATAAAAATTATCGGTGCAGGTGCAGACGCAGTTGATTTGGCACTTGTCAACCTTTGTAAAAAGGGCGACATTGCGGTAACTCAGGATTACGGAGTTGCGGCACTTGTGCTTGGAAAGGGTGCGTACTGTATTCATCAGTCGGGGAAAATTTTCTCGGATGATAACATAGGCGGTCTGCTTATGGACAGGCACCTTGCCAAAAAGGCGAGAATGTCAAACGGCAAGCACCACATTAAAGGGCCGAAAAAGCGTACAAAACAAGATGACGAAAACTTTGAAAAAAGCTTTGAATCTTTACTTGTGAAAGCGTTAAATAATTCTAATCAGGAATAATAATGATTTTTCGGCATACTTGAAATGCACAGAAATGTGCGTTACAATAATCATAGGCAAAATGATGTAAATAGTCCATTGGGCAAAACGAAACCCTCGAAACTACCGACTTTGAGGGTTTCTTCATAGGTTGGCTGTCCAAGTCACTATCTATCCGACCATTTGCAAATCTAATTAGGCAATACACTTGCTTCAACAGATAGGAAAAAGGATATAAGCAACTCCAAGAAAGTCGCCTTCTTCCTGACGGAAAGAGTCAACAGCACAATCAGCATATCACATCTGTTGAAATATATTTCAGCCAACCTTTACAAACAGAACACCCCGAAGAACTTAATCTTCGGGGTGTTTTATGTTTTACCGTAAGAATTTTTGCAGTCGCATACTCGGGCAAAATATGATATAAACGATTCAAACTATCTTCCCGACCGCACCTAACAGCTATTAACTTTTCACTCCTCACTTCCAACGGTATCCGTTGGTTCGGTTGATTTGACTTTTTTCTGATAGGTGTCAATATTAAAAATGCCGAGATTCTGTTTCCATTTCAGGATTCGCTTTACGGATGCGTCAACCTGAGCTTCGGAAATTTCACCGTTTTGAACAGCCTCAAGAACTGCGGGATATTGGGTATCGACAGATGAACAACAGAGCAAATCGTTACCGCATTTTGCCGCTGTGACTGCCGCCGCTTCATCTCCCGTAAAATCCGTGATTGCGTCCATGATAAGGTCATCGGTCATAATTACACCGTCAAATTTGAATTCATTTCTGAGAATATCATGCACCTTTTGTGAAAGTGACGCAGGATATTCGCTGTCCATGCAATTAACTATGTTGTGAGAAACAAGAATACAGTCGGCACCGGACTCAATTCCCTGATAAAACGGTTTAAAATCCGTATTTTCAAATTCCGAATAGTCACGGTCATCGTATGCAATTCCTGTGTGTGTGTCGCTGTTATTTCCGTAACCGGGAAAATGCTTCAGAACCGTGCCGAGCTTTTTTGATTTGCTTGTTTCAACAACGGTTCGCACATATCTGTTTTCCATATCAACATCCGAGCTGAAAGAAGTAAATCCGCTTTTTCTTCTGCATCCTGCTTGACAGCATCCCAACCGCCGTCTGCATAAGTATCTTTTGGAGAAAGAAACGGAGTTTCACGGAGGTTTGGGTTACTGCTGACACGCACAACCGTTCCGCCCTCCTCGTCAACGCCGATTAAAAGCGGAATATCCGCCTCGTTCTGATAGCTGTGAATATCGTCAACAACTTCATCTTTGGTTTTACCGTCAAAATCTCTGCCAAACAGGATGTAACCGCCGATATTGTACTCGCTGACCTGTTGCACAGCGTCTTCATCGGGGCAGCGTACAAAAAACATCTGCCCCACCTTTTCTTCAAGCGTCATATCAGATATGAATTTATCAAGCTTTCGGTCATTAATTTCTTCGGCTGACATTGTTGTCGGCTGAACAGTCGTCTGCTCTGCAGGCTGTGATTTTTCGGACTGACTGCTGTTTTCGGCACAAGCCGTCATTACAAAAACCATGCATAATGTAAGCAAAGCAGATGAAGTTATTTTTAATTTTCTGTTAAATATTTTCATAAACGCCTTACGCTTTCCGCATTTTAGTCAGCGCACTGCTTGTGACATATACAAGGCACCTTACCGTTACACCGTTTGCCGTGGTACATGATACTGTGGTTTTGCCCGTTTTGTTGGCTGTAATTTTTCCGCTGTTTTCATCAACAGACGCAACAGTCGGATCTGTTGACGAATAGGTTGTTGAACAGGTCGCCTCACCGTCTGCTACAGAAAGATTCAGCAAGCTTGAATTACCCTCTGAAAGTGAAATTTTATTTTTGCCAAAGCTAACCGCCATTGCAAGAAACTTTACATTCACATTCACATTTTTTGTTTTACCGTCAGAGGTCGAAATCGTGATAACCGTATCGCCTATGCCCGTGGCAACAATATTGCCGTTTTCATCAACAGAGGCAACTGACGGGTTACTGCTTGAATAGCTGACATCTATATCTCCCCTCAACTCCGTAATTTCGCTGTTAAGGGTGTAACTTTCAAAAAGTCCCATAGAAATGTCACTTTTCGGCAAAACAAGTTCAGACTTGCTCTGTACTGTTTCGTTAAGCTTTTCGGCAACGATGGGACCGTATATCTTCATATTGGCATATGCAAGAGGGTGAATCCCATCGCCTTTTTTGGTTTTTGCATTATATCTAAAATACTGTGTTGTAATTTCCTCATTATCACCGGTAAGCTCTGTTTCTTCCGAAAGGTCAACATAGGGAATTTCCCACTTATCAAGTATATTTTTCATTAAAGACCAATACTGTGACTGTTTTATTCTTGTTGAGCAATTGTGACAGAGTACGAACAACTTAATTGAGTCTTTATAATTCTTGTCAAGAAAATAGCAAATACTTTCCAACGCACCTGCTGTGGTGTATTCATTGTATTTTCCCGATTTATTTTTTATATCGGTCATTGCACCCATTTCAACATTTTTGAACAGGTCATTAAAACCGCCGTCAAGCAGAATAACATCGTAACTGCCTTTCATTTCACGGACACGCTCAAGGATACTTCTGTGGTCTGTGCCGATAAAATCCTTTCTTATTGCAAGAGTTGTGCCGGGAGTGGCCTTGTTGGTCATTGTCATATTATATTTTTCGGCAACATAATTGCAGAAAGAATATGTTGAATTTCCCATTGTGTTCGTACCCGAACCGTAGGCAACGCTGTCGCCGTCACAATACATAGTTCTGCCAGAAAGGTAGTCGGGAGCAGAATACATAGCCTTTGCACACGGAAAAAGCTGTGCGTAAAATTCGTTGCCGACAGCCTGCAAAATAAGATTAACATCATTTTCTGTGATTTTGCCGTCATCGTCAACATCGGCAGCCGTCAGTTCTTCCTCGGTCGGAACAGTGTCGATAAGGCTTTTGGCAAGCTTTGCATCAGCTGCATCAACAGTTCCGTTGTTATTAACATCGCCGTAAATCACATTGCCCAACGAAACAAAATTTAGCGAATTATCATTGCAATATTTTTCTGCGACAGTCCCCGAATAACCTTCAAGAGTGAATAATGAATCGGTTGAATACTGCTGAGTGCTTATTGTCTGCTTACTGTAGGTGTCAAAAACACCCTTTTTGGTTGAACAGCTTACCGCAAACGAATCATCGCAAATCTGCGTTACGGACATTGGAATGCTCACGGATTTAAGATTTTTACAATTCATAAACGCACCGTAGCCTACAGTTTTCAAACCAAAATTCAGGTTGATTTTTTCAAGGCTTTCACAACCGTAAAAAGCCCACCATTTGATGCTTCTTACTGTGTTGGGAATTGTCACTTCCTTGATTTTGCCGGAATAAAAAGCCGTCCTGCCGATTGAGGTTACAGGCTTTGAATAAATGCTGTCGGGAACAGTCACGACTGCCTCCTTACCCGTATAACCACAGATTTCGGCTGTGTTATCGTCAAGAATTCTGTATTTAAAGTTTTTGTATGTGTGTTCATCGGTTGCGGCAAAAACGGTTGTACCGACACCTACAACTGATGAAACTATTATTACCGTTGAAAGTAAAAATGATAAAGTTTTTTTGAAATTTCTCATTAAATAGCTCCCATAAATCATTATTCTTATATTTTACTACAAAATGCAACATTTTGTAAATAGGCAAACAACCTAGAATTACCAAAAATAAAAAACAGAGGAACAACATTGAAAGCAATTCAAAGAATGCTCCGGTTAATCCTCTGTATCCTTTATATATTTTTAAAAAATCAGCCTGCAAGCACAAGCGGAAGAACATCGTTACGGTCAATGTGAAGAACAACCGAAACCTCGTCACAAACCATTTTTTCAGCTTCTTTGAGAAAACGCTCGTCAGTAATGTGAAGTCGTCTACCCTTTTTGAGCTGGAGCTTACTGTGGAAGTGCATTCTCCTGATAAGCTCAACAAGCTTCATACAATCGCCGCCCGAAATAATCTCCTTGATTTTTTCACATCTTTCGGCTTTATTGTCAATCCATATTTCATTATCGGTTTTCTGTGACAAAATATCTTTAATTTCATCCGAAGAAAGGACAACACGCATTCTTGACACAAGCATTTCATTCTGAGTCGGAACAAAAAGCGTTGAAGAATCCGAGCAAACAGGTTTTAAAACATAGTATTCAATAGAATCCTTTCCGATTTTTTTCGTTGTAATTTCGGTAATCTCACAAACTCCGTTTGAGCCGTAAAGAACAACCTCACCAATACTGTACATACTCTCACCATCCGTATAATCGCATCATCTTAAATCTCAGATAAACACTGAGTTCTTACAATATTATTGTACCACATTTTGCATAATTTTGTTATAGGCAAAATTACCGAATTTGACAATTTTTTCACTGTGGGAAATTAGTTGAATTACAACTATGTACAATTATGCCGAAATGGAAACCCGCCGAAAAGTGAAATGACCGACAACAAGCGTCGGTCATTTTCGGGGTATATTGGGTTATAGAAGGAATATATCAATATGAATGAACGAAATAAGCATTGAATACAGGCAGAAGAAAGAACTTTTCACGACTAATTTCAAAACTCCAAAACAAATTACCTAAAAACGAATCTGTTTCAATGCTTATTCCGTGGGCATCAACTTTAGCTTTATTGTACAACAAAAGAGTTTTAAATTCAATTGCATTTGCAACGGAATTAAATCTTTGATGTAAAATATCCTTTGAAATTTTTATCTAATTGTTACAAAAATAACAATCTCAACCTTTGCAGAACAAAATTCGCCATCTTTTAGGTGTAATTATTGAAGCTATAAATATATATTTATATCCTTTTATTATTGCGTTTATGTCAATTTATTATGATATTATCCAAGAATTTCGTCAGAAAGTTGTTCAAGCTGAGGAATATTTTCTTCTTTCATAGCAGAACGGATTGTCACAACAGTAGGACAAATTTCAACATTTTTCATTTCTTCAAGATATGTTCTCATTGTCTTTGCGGCAGAAGGAGCCCAAGAGCCGTTTTCAACCATAGCAACCTTTCTGTTCTTGTAGCCCTTGATTTTAAGGTGGTGCAGGAAATCGTTCATTATCGGGAACACACCGCCGTCATAGCTCGGTGCGATAACAACCATTCTGCTAAAGCGGAATGCGTCCTCAATATCCTCGGCAAGGTCTGTGCGTGAAAGGTCAGCAATCGAAACCTTTTTGTCGGTTTTTGATTTGATGATTTCACAAAGCTTTTCGGCAGCCTTGGCTGTGTTGCCGTGAACCGAACAATATGCAATGAACACACCGTCGGTTTCAGGCTCATATTTGCTCCATGTATCGTAAAGACCGATGTACCAACCAAGATTTTCGTCAAGTACAGGACCGTGAAGCGGGCAGATTTTCCGAATATCAAGCTTTGCGGCTTTTTTGAGAAGATTCTGAACCTGAACACCGTACTTACCGCAGATATTGAAGTAATATCTTCTTGCCTCGCAAGCCCAATCGTCCTCCTGAGCGTCAAGTGTGCCGAATGTGCCGAAGCCGTCCGCAGAGAAAAGAACCTTTTCTGCACTTTCATATGAAACCATAACCTCAGGCCAATGAACCATGGGAGCCATTATGAATGTAAGCTTGTGCGAACCGAGTTCAAGTTCGTCACCCTCTTTGACTGTAACGGTTTTATCGGCAAAATCAAAATCCGGAAAAAACTGTGGGAGCATTGAAAAAGTCTTTGCATTACCAACAAGCTTCATTGACGGATATTTCTCGGAAACAACCTTAATATTTGACGCATGGTCGGGTTCAAGGTGGCTGATTACAAGATAATCGGGAGTTCTGCCGTTAAGCTCTCTGTCAAGATTTTCAAGCCATTCGTCAGTTTTTCTCTTGTCAACCGTATCCATAATTGCAACCTTTTCGTCAACAATAAGATATGAGTTGTAAGAAATTCCGTTGGGAACAAGATACTGACTTTCAAAAAGGTCGATTGTCTTGTCATCAACGCCAATGTATTTTATAGAATCGGAAATTTTAACCTGCATTGTATTCTCTCCTTTATAAATCTGTGTCCGTATTTGTCGGATATTTTTGTTAAGTCAATTATACTATGTTATCAAGTTGAAATCAAGATGATTAGGATAATTTAAACACTATGCAAATTTTGTTCATGTGTCTGATTGTATATGAAATTATTTTGCTATTGATTTAAAAGAAAAGCGATGATATAATATTGTTAAAGAAAAATACAAACGGGTTGTTATTATGGAAGTAAAATATTCAAAAGCTGCACTCAAGTTCCTTGCAAAATCCGATAAAGCAACAGTTAATCGTATCAGAATTGGAATTGAGGGGTTAAAAATTAATCCTCCTAAAGGTGATATAAAATTAATGCAGGGATTTGATGACGGCAGACAACGATTAAGAATCGGTAAATACCGTATTATTTTTAAAAGGTTACTTGACGGTACTTATGAAATAATATATATTATTTATGGATATAGGTTCTCGTGGAGATATTTATAAATGAAAGGAGTTGCCGTATATGAGTACGAAAACAGCTGAAATTGCTAAAATGATTGATATGCTTCCCGACAGTGACAAGGAACTTGCCTACGAATTGATTAAGAAACTCGTACTTGCTTGGGATCCTGACTACACAAAAGTTACCGAACATGAGTATAAAGATATTACAGAAGCGGAAAACGGTGACTTTGTTTCCGAAGACGATATTGATTGGGATAATCTTTCAAAATATGCAAACTAAATAATTGCATTAATTTAGCGGTGGCATTGACCACCGCTTTTTATTTTAGTTTTTAATATTTTGAGTGTATGACATTTACCCACCAAAGCATAATTTTCCACTTTCAATTTTCACTTAACAAAACAGTCCCTTTCAATGCATTTGCAAATTGAAAGGGACTGTTTGTATAAATATTAAAAAATATTAGATTTCAGACTACAAAAATTACTTTCTGTTGTTTCTGTTAAAGCCGCCTCTGCGGTCATTGTGAGGTCTGCGTGGGCGAGCTGCTCTTTCTGCGTCAATGTCGTTTTCGGGAACAAGACCGTCAACATCAATAAGAACCTGACGGCGAGAGAGGTTAAGTCTGCCCTTATCGTCAATTTCCATTACCTTAACACGGATGATGTCGCCTACATTAACAACATCTGTTACATTCTCTGTACGCTTAACATCAAGCTGAGAAATGTGAACAAGACCTTCCTTACCCGGAGCGATTTCAACGAAAGCTCCGAAGTCCATAATACGGGTAACCTTACCAAGGTACATTGCACCCGGCTCAGGATCAACAGCGATTGTGTTGATGATTTCGATTGCACGCTTACACTTGTCGGAATCAATACCCGAAACAAATACCTGTCCGAGTTCGCCGTCTTCCTCAATGTCAACCTTAACTTCGCATTCAGCCTGAATTTCCTTGATAACCTTACCGCTCTTACCGATAACCTCGCTGATTTTGTCAGCAGGAATTGTTGTTGTGAACATCTTGGGAGCGTACTTTGAAAGCTCTTCTCTCGGCTCTGCAATAGCCTTGAGCATTACTTCATCAAGAATGTAGTTACGAGCCTTGTGAGTCTTGGCAAGAGCCTCTTTAACCATTTCGGGAGTAAGACCGCTGATTTTGAGGTCCATCTGAATAGCTGTGATGCCGTCATGTGTACCTGCTACCTTAAAGTCCATATCACCGAAAAAGTCCTCAAGACCCTGAATATCAACCATTGTCATCCAACGGTCGCCCTCTGTGATAAGACCGCATGAGATACCTGCAACAGGAGCCTTAATCGGAACACCTGCGTCCATAAGAGCAAGAGTTGAACCGCAGATTGAACCCTGTGAAGTTGAACCGTTTGAAGAAAGAACTTCCGAAACAAGGCGAAGTGCATACGGGAATTCTTCTACCGAAGGAATTACAGGAACGAGAGCTCTTTCTGCAAGAGCACCGTGACCGATTTCTCTTCTGCCCGGACCACGGCTTGGCTTTGTTTCGCCGACTGAGTAGCTTGGGAAGTTGTAGTGGTGGATATATCTCTTTTCTGTTTGCTCATCAAGTCCGTCAAGAAGCTGTGCGTCTGACATTGGGCCGAGTGTTGTAACAGAAAGAACCTGAGTTTGTCCTCTTGTGAAAAGGCCTGAACCGTGAGCTCTTGCAAGAAGGTCAATTTCGGCATTAAGCGGACGAATTTCATCAATTCCTCTGCCGTCAACTCTCTTATGCTCATCTTTAAGCCAAGCACGAACAACATGCTTTTGAACAAGGTACATAATTTCTTCAATCTTGCCCTCGTTACCCTCAAATCTTTCGTCAAACTTTTCGTGAACAGCGTTATAAATAGGAAGAAGAGCTTCATCACGAACAAGCTTATCATCAGTGTCAAGTGCTTTCTTAACATCTTCAATGCAGAAATCTTCGATTTCTTTCATAATTTCAGGGTCCGGATCAGATGATTCATAAGCAAATTTAGGCTTGCCTACTTCATCTACAATACCCTGAATGAATTTAACAATCTTCTTATTTTCTTCATGACCTGCCATGATTGCATTGAACATAGTGTCATCATCAATTTCGTTACCGCCTGCTTCAATCATAGCTACAAGGTCAGCAGTTGATGCAACGGTAAGTGTAAGGTCAGTCTTTGCTCTTTGCTCAAGTGTTGGGTTGATAACGATTTCACCGTCAACAATGCCTACATTTACAGATGAAATAGGGCCGTCCCAAGGAATATCTGAAATAGCAATTGCGGCAGATACACCGATTGCTGCTGTGATTTCAGGTGAGCAGTCAGGGTCAACAGACATTACTGTTGCAACGATAGCAACGTCGTTTCTGTAATCCTTGGGGAAAAG
>OLWY01000300.1_pt1 | contig 29677 bp, 17 predicted proteins | sample 1644171 | NCBI WGS metagenome assembly OLWY01 (sample SAMEA103958150, study PRJEB25191) | human gut metagenome | biome: human-associated habitat [ENVO:00009003]; feature: intestine environment [ENVO:2100002]; material: feces | place: Germany | collected 2013/2015 | reverse complement strand
GATCGCCCGCCGGCAGAGGGTATCTTATTCTAAATACATATAATGACTACTATCCTTCAACCTCACTGTCTGCAAACAGTGCTTCGAATTCACTTCTTGTTATCTTTTCCTTCTCAAGAAGCAGTTGTGCACACTTCTCGAGTACCGGATGATACTCCTGAATAAGTGCACGCGCTTTCAAATAACACTCATCAATAATGCGTTTCACTTCTTCATCAATCGTTCCGGCCACTTTTTCGCCATACCCTCTCGATGTATGACCGAAATCACGTCCAATGAATACTTCATCGCTGTCATTATCATAATTGATCAGCCCCAGTCTTTCAGACATACCGAACTTCGTGATCATTGATTTTGCAATTGCTGTTGCCTGCTTGATATCCTGGGAAGCTCCCGTTGTGATATCATCAAAAATCTCTTCTTCTGCAACACGTCCGCCAAGGGAAACTGTAATTTCCTGAAGCATATGCCCCTTTGTATTGAACATATCATCCTTCTCCGGAAGCGGCATCGTATATCCGCCGGCTCCGCCTGTCGGAATGATAGATACGCTGTAAACCGGTCCTACATCCGGAAGCAGATGGAACAAGATCGCGTGTCCGGCTTCATGATAAGCTGTAATCCTGCGTTCCTTCTCAGAAACGATACGGCTCTTCTTCTCCGGACCGATTCCGACCTTCACAAATGCATGACGGATATCAGACTGCTGAATGTACACCCGGTTCTCCTTCGCTGCCAGAATTGCAGCCTCATTGAGAAGATTCTCAAGATCTGCTCCTGAAAATCCTGCCGTTGTCTGGGCAATCTGCTTTAGATCCACATCATCTCCAAGCGGCTTATTTCTCGCATGGACTTTCAGGATCTCTTCTCTTCCGCCTACATCCGGACGTCCGACAAGGACATCACGGTCAAATCTTCCCGGTCTTAAGATTGCAGGATCCAGAATATCCTTACGGTTTGTCGCTGCCATTACGATAATACCTTCATTCACACCAAATCCATCCATCTCTACAAGGAGCTGGTTCAGAGTCTGCTCACGCTCATCATGGCCACCGCCAAGACCGCTTCCGCGGCGTCTTGCGACTGCATCGATCTCATCAATAAATATAATACATGGTGCGTTCTTCTTTGCATCCTGGAACAGATCACGGACACGGGAAGCACCCACACCAACAAACATCTCAACGAAATCTGAGCCCGAAATGCTGAAAAATGGTACTCCTGCCTCACCGGCTACAGCCTTTGCAAGAAGTGTCTTACCGGTTCCCGGAGGTCCTTCTAAAAGAACACCTTTCGGGATACGTGCTCCAACCTGGATGTATTTCTTCGGATCTTTCAGAAAATCTACGATCTCCTCCAGTTCTTCCTTCTCTTCTCTCAATCCTGCAACATCACGAAATGTAACCTTGATCTCATTCTTCGTACTCATCTTTGCGCGGCTCTTTCCAAAGTTCATCGCCTTAGAATTTCCCCCGCCGTTCTGACGGCTCATCAGGAAAAAGATCAGAAATACTCCTCCAAGTGTGATCAGCATCGGAACTACAACCGTTGTCAACATAGAATCCTTCGGTACATCCGAAAGCCTGTACTCCACCTGATTCTCTGTCAGAAGCTTCTCTACCTGCTCAACATCTGACACATTCACTTTCCTTGTGTTACCATCATCTTTCAATGTAACAGAGACGGTTCCTGTCGGAACTGCACTGTTCTGATTGATGTAGACATCAGAAACATTTTTTTCCTGTACTGCAGAGACAAAGGAGGTATATGTCATCTCCTGCTGATGCATCTGAAGCTGGTTCGCCATCCACAGAACCACAACAAGGATCACAACAAAACTGATGATCGTTGCCCCACTCAGACCTCTGCTTTTTCTGTCATTATTCAATTTTTTATTGCTTCCTTTCTATTCTGCGACTTCTACTACTCCGATGTATGGAAGATTTCTATACTTCTGTGCATAATCCAGTCCGTATCCAACTACGAACTCATCCGGAATCTCAAATCCTGTCCAGTCTACGTGCACATCTTTCACACGGCGGTCTGGTTTATCAAGTAATGTGCAAAGACGGAGACTTGCCGGCTTTCTCTGACGAAGTACGTCCATCAGATAATACAGTGTATTACCGGAATCAATGATATCCTCCACGATCAACACTTCCTTATTCTCAATAGACTCATCCAGATCCTTCGCAAGTCTTACAACACCACTGGACTTTGTTCCGTCACCATAGCTTCCAACACACATAAAGTCCATAGATACCGGAACTGTGATTCTCTTTGCAAGTTCGCACATAAAGAATACTCCACCTTTCAGAACACAGATCAGATGGATCTGCTTTCCTTCATACTCTTTACTGATCTTTTCTCCGAGTTCACGGATTCTTGCATCTACTTCTTCCTCTGAAATTAACACTTTAATCTTCTCAGCCATTGTTCTATTCCTCCATAATCTTTATCTTAAGAATCTTTTTCGTCTGGTCTCCCACCTGGTAGTACGAACTCATCCTTCTGCCCGGAATCCATACGATGTGGCTTTCCTCTGCGATCAGAAGCTGTCTGTCCCGTTCTTCTTGCGGAATCTTCTCATCAATAAAGTAACTCTTCAGCTTCTTTTTCTTTCGTCAATACTGACACGCTACCTTCCACCAACACGACTGACTTATTCAGATCTGCCTTGTAGGATGTGACATTAAACTTAGTTCCATATACCCTTACGTCAAATTCGGATGTGCGTACATAGAAAGGAGATGTTTCGTCTTTTGCGACTTCAATGTATATTTCACCATTGACGTAGATGCCGCGTCCTTTTTTCTCCATATTTGCTGGAAACCGGAGCTCGGTACCGGAATTTATCCATATTTTCGTGCCATCACGTAATGTTAGAAAAGAACGCTTGCCATAAGGTACCAGCAAAGTGCTGTATTCGACGTCTGCATCTATTTGTGATTTGTAGCTAGAATTTGATGAACGTCCATTTACTTCAATTTCGTCTTTCTTCGACCAGCTGATATCGGCATCTTCTGCCATTGTTATTGTTTTCTTGTTACCTATTATTAATCTTACATCCTGAATTGTATCCAACCTTACGGACTGAACATCCGATAGCATTACATTGATATTTTCTTCTGTTATGTTTGTTAATGGAGATACTGAAAAAAATAGTAATATCAGGCCTGCTGCTACACTGGTAGTCCAATAAATGAATCTGCGAATTTTATGACGGTGGTAACGTGCATATATATTCTTGAGAATTTCATCTTCTTTTTGGCAGGAAAGCGCTGAGCGATTAATAGCTATTGAATGTAACGTTCGGATAGCATTGGTAATATTAGCCTCTTGATGTGGATTTTCTTGTAGTACCTGTTTCCAATAGTTGTCTAATGTTTCTGTAGACAACAATTGCCACTGGAGAAATAAATCATCTTTCAAGAAATCCTTGACAGAGTAATTTTTGTATTTGGTATTGACAGGCATAGTTTATTTTCACTTTTAATCAGGTTAACAATAAACAAGTTTCGGACTTGTTTATAATAAAGACGATACCCAGATTTTTTTGCCATTAAAAAAGAGATATTTTTTTCATTTTTTTTTTTGAGAACTATTTTTGAGGGCAATTGTATAATAAATGCTGGAGGATATTGACTTATAATATAAGTATGTCGGCTGCAAAATTTGGCTGATTGTATAGAAAGAGTAAAATGAAAATGCCTGATTCTTCATTGCGTATATGTTCAAGTGCCCGAGATACCAGGTTTCTTGCAGATTTGGAGTTATTCATATTCAGCAAATCCGCAATTTCTTCGTATTCCATATTATATATATATCGCAAGCATACGGCTTCTCGTTGCCGGAATGTCAATTGTTCCAATAATAATTTGATTTTTTGGCTTAGTTCAAAGCGTTCTTCTTCTTCAATCAAGGAGTCCAATATTGTGACGTCATTTACAGTGAAGTCAATCCGTTCATATACTGCTTCTTTGTTGATTTCTGATTTAAGTATATCAATAAGCCTGTTTTTTAATGATTTAAAAAGAAAATATTTTAAGTTTTGTACATTTTTTAATGAGGAAGGATTGGATAATATTTTATAAAATACATCTTGAATTGCGTCTTTTAGTCGTTCATCGTTACTTGTTAAGGCTTTCCCATAAGAGAAAAGTTCTTGGACATGCTCTTTATATAATAGAGAATATGCTTCATGATCTCCATGAAGAAAGCGGTTTATAATATTTAATTCTCTATTATCCAAATTCTTTTTCATTTTGTATTCTTTATTAAACACTAAATGTATTTTGTATTAGCAAAATTATATTATAATTTGAAATTTTATGCATTTTAAAGTGTGTTTTTTGTGATTTCTCGTGATTTTTTTAGGATGAGTAGTTTACATAAAAAAAGATCTTGTATACTATATTTGATTTTTTAGTATATAAGAGTGATGGATGGTGAAAGATTGAAGATGTCTTTGCTTTCTTATCATTGTGGCGAGTCTCTATACGGCAAATCTTGTCACTGATACTTTTTGGAAGTTCTTTTACAAATTTAATCACATATTTTTTATATATTCGCGTGATTCTGCAATTCTTTAATTAGTTCTTCTTAGTCACTTGCTGATGATCGAATGTTTTGTACGTTCTCTGTTATTATTGCTCCAACTGAAATAACTGTTAGTCTCGTTTTTCATTCCTGCTTCAGAGTCTGTTCTGAATTTTTCTAATCTTGTTATGAGTGCTTTGGTCTTTTCTATTCCGTTTTTTTAATTTTTTTCTTTTGGCATATTGTTGATTGTTTGAGGCTTGGTAATTCGGTTAACAGGCATACCTTTCTTATTACCGGTTATTACAAACTCTCTTTTTGGGTTATATTGAATAAAAAGTTTCTATGTTTAAAATCGGAAGTGACGGATAACAGTAGATATCCCTGAAGAAAGTATGACATGTAAAGCGCTACCTGTCATCCTTTCATCAAAATAAACGAGAATTGGAGAAAATCTTGCCCTTGCTAATTTGATAATCTGAATTGTTTACATGCTCTTGATTGTTAATAGTTGATTCTTTTCTTCTTATTTGATCTTAATAAATGTCATTTTTTAAGCATTGTGTCTTCAATGTTATAAAATACAAAACCCCTATCGTGACTGACAGGGGGTATTATGTTTTTTCATTAGAGGAATGTAGAATTTAAAGCAAGTACTTATAAACTAGAATTGTCTATTTATCTAAATGATTAAAGTATTTCTAATAAGTTCTGCTACTGAAATAGATCTGAGGACAATCATGCTTTCGTATTGGGGTTGATTCTCTTCTTTGTATTCCAATTCACAGATTGTTTGTTTTTGGTGGATGATACCGGGGCTGATTCTTTAGATTTCATACAGTGCAGTATCATATATCAGATTAGTACTTATTCCGAGGATGTCATGAATGGCATTAGGGTGTGTTTTTCGTACTATTGATCGTGACAAAAATAGCAATTTATTTCTAATATTGTTCTTCCGGAGGTGCATTATTTTATCTGTGGTGGGGATATTTTATATTTGATAGTTAGTGATGAGATATTCTTCTGATTCTGTTTTTGATAGCAGCTTGTTATAAGTCGCATTTTTAGGGCGTTATTTCTTTGTAGATACCTGGGGAATAATTATTTTTGTTCTCAGTTTAGTATCAGTGTGAATCTTCCGTCGTAGCTACTCTTTGTGAAAAGAGTTACGGCTTGTTATAGTTTTTTTAAGCGGTGTGAGTTAATACTTTCATCGCTTTGTTTGTTGTTTACGGTGGTATTATGTTTTAATGATATAACAATCGTCCCGTTCCACTTGGTATTGTGCCTGATGAGTAATTAAAGAAGAATTATGTCTACGACAGTTTTTCTGTATATCATATCACTGTTATCCAATACAAATGCTTTGTTTATTAATTGTGCAATTTTAATTGTTGTATATTGCAATAATACATCTTTGTGAGAAGGTGATCATTGCACACTAGTATTTTTTATGTTAAAGCGATGTGAGCTCCCCTAAAGAACTTTCATCGCTTTGTTATTATATTGGATTCTTTTGAAAAGTCGTATTGCCTTTCACAAGTTTCACGGCTTAGTAGCACGAAATAATACTCAACCATAAAGAATATCAATTATCGATGTTCGTCCCTATTCCTAATGTAAGCACATCCGTAGATTCTATTTTTACCATATTTCCAGATGTAATATAGTGCATGTACCTTTCCTTCGTTTTGAATGATAAAATCATGTAGTTGCCTGTTTACATCATTTTCCACACAAGCTATAATCTTCCCATTGTCTTTCCTCTTTATTATAACGGCATTGTCATATTGATTGTTTCCTTCTGCTATTGCATATCCGTGATGTACTCCATAATCAGCCTGCTTTAGGCATTTGTATTGCATCCCGGTAAGTTTGTAGCATCCGTATTTTTCATACTTAAGTAGCTTGACACATTCTTCGCTGAAAGTTTTATTGGATCTGTGCAGTCTGCTGGTGTTCTTGAGTTTCTTGTTTTCTTTTCGTATAATCCATATGGCAGCTACAATGGTAATGCCGATAAGTAAAAAGGTTTCCATGAGAGTCTTGTGATTTAAGATATTCTGTAACAAAAGTATTCAATATTTTAATTATTTGCAAATGATTCATACATAAATAGATTTATTCCATTGGATTTTTGAGTAGGATAAAGTTTATGTTGTTTCTTAAATTCAGGAAGAAGTTGTATTTTTGCTTGTCCTAAAAATAAAATGGAAAGTGATTCATTTTCTTTCTGTAGCATGCTCTTTGTGAAAAGGGTCTCATGCATTAAATTGTTTACAAGCGGTGTTAGTCGTTGGATTATCATCGCTTTATTTATTTTCTCTTATTTGAATAGTAATTATTTTCAAGAGGAGAGGTTGTCTATATGAAGAGGAATAATATAGTGGAGAAATTTGCAGATTGATTTGTTTGATAATGTCTTTGTGGTTATCTATTGCTTAAAATTAAGGCTTTCTGTAAATAATGATTTTTTAAGTAAACCAACGGACTTTGTTTTTTGTTTATTTTAGAAATAAGAGATTTGTCTATTGTTTTTAGAATCTCTAAATATTGTACCCTTTGTGAAAAGCGTTCCAGTATTTGTCGTGTTTTATTGTGCGATGAGAGTCAGCGGATTCTTGTCGCTTTATTTTTTCTTTGGTTCAATAAATACTCCATAAAATATTAATGATGTTTTATTGAGCGGTATACTTCAGAATTTGAGATGTATATGATGTTTTTTGTGTTAATAATTTGCGATATATAAATTTCCATTATAATTTTGCAGGACGTAAACATGTGGGTTGTGAAACTCAATAAATGGAATAGTTAGTAAAGTCAAAGTTAAGTTTTTGTATTAAGAAAGGGCTTCTACTTCAGCGGAGGGTTATGGGGCTCTTTTCGTGTTTTAGGTAATGCCAATGATGTTTCAGGTTATCTAATAATTTAGAGGTTGATATGGTCCTATGAGAAAAACGGCAAGATATAATATTGTTTTTATGATGCGCTAAATAAAATAGCCACAGTTTTTATTCAAAGGATGAATTTCTCTATGAAAGAAACGTTTTATTTGAGAAATTCATTTATGTGCACTCTTTTTTTGAATTCATTATGCTTTAAGAAGACAGCATTCAAAGTAAACAGCCTAGATTTTATCATCGAGTTAGCTGGAGGCAAATAGTCAGTAAACGAAGTGAGTGGTAATATACATAACTCCTGGGAGGAGACAAAGTGTTATAAAAAGTTGTGCAGATTGAGGTAAAATGTATAAAGAAAAGTGTTTTTTGAAGAATATTTTATAACACTATCCTGCCTGTTTGACTTTTGGTTATAGCTTCTCAATATCCGTAAGTTATTTCTTTATTACGGGTGGTATGGCGGTTCCTTATGTTACTCATATCGGTCAGTTTAACAGTCTATACATTGGATCTTTTTGTATAGAACCATATTGTCAAGAGAGCTTCGCACTAAACCATTATTGGTAATGCACGCTTTTTTAGGCTACTATTGACGGAACAATGAGTTCAGACGCAATGTTGAACAATTACTTGTGCGACTTTTTGTCACAAGAAATACTTAAAGATGCAAAAAAGTTATTAACTCGCGATGAATTAGTTGTCTTACATTTTATTATTTTAGGAATATTCCGATTTATTTTGAGAATATCCCTAATGTGAAATAAGAATATAATTCGAATAATTTTCTGCTAGTGTTCTGAAGTTCTATATCTGAATCTCTTCTTTTCTATAAGCTTGTGGAGTTACATGATATTTTTTTTTGAAACATTTACTAAAATATTTTGGAAAGCTGAATCCTGTTCGGTCAGATATTTCGGATATATTTAATTCAGGATTATTCTTTAGCAAATATGCAGCTCGTTTCAAACGGATAGTCATAATGAGGTCACTTGGAGTCTGTCCTGTTATTGCTTTTAGTTTGGTGAATAATTTAGTTCTGGCAATTCCCATTTGGGCAACAAGTTGGTCTACACTAAAATTCACATTATCAATTTCATTTTCAATAATTTCTGTGACTTTATCCATAAACTTTTTATCCAGGATATTATTGGTCAGAATTAGAGTATTTATTTGCGGTTGTTTACTGAATTTCTCCTGTAACATAATTCGATTATTAACGAGATTATTGCATCTTGATAATAAAATATTGATATTAAATGGTTTGGCGATATAATCGTCTGCTCCCATTTTCAAACCTTCCAGATTGTGTTCAATTGTAGTTTTGACAGTTAACAGAACGACGGGAATATGGCAAGTATCGAAATTCTGTTTGATAGCCAGGCAAAGTTCTGTACCTGACATTTCAGGCATAATGATGTCACTGATAACAATATGAGGCATTTCCGAACACGTTTTTTCCAACCCTTCTTTACCATTAACAGCAGTAATTACTGTATAAAGTGATTTGAAAATGTTGACTAACATTTCTCTAAGCGAGTCATTGTCTTCTACAATTAGTATTTTGTATTTTCCTTCTTTTGGTATACTTTCGTTATCTATATTTTCCTTTTCCTGCTCTAGAGGCTGTTGATAGACTAAATTCAAATTAGTGACTTCATTTGAACAAGAAGTATTGGAATTTGTACAAATTTGGTCGTTTGTGAAATGCTCTTTTCCTGTCATTAGGTGGATGCGGAAAGTTGTTCCCTCTCCAAGCTCGCTGGACACATCAATATTTCCATGATGCAATTCGATGATACCCTTAGTGAGAGCCAGACCAATACCAGTACCTGTATGTGATGGGGAATCTATGTCTGCTTGATAAAAACGATTGAAGATCTTATCAATATCTTTTTCAGCAATGCCTGAACCATTATCTGTTATTTCAATTAACACTTCCTGATTTCTCTTCCTGACTGCGATAGATATTGTTCCCCCTGCTTTGGTATATTTGAATGCATTAGAAATAAGATTATTAATAGCTTTTTGCATTTGTTTGGCATCAAACCATACACTGATATTATTACTGCTTTTTTCAAAATTAAAAGTGATTTGGCGTTGTGCCGCGTATTCCAGAAACAGCAGGTAGTGTTCATATATAAAATGAACCATATTGTGTTCGCAGACTTTGATGGTCATATGTCCTTGTTCTTGTTTCCGGAAATCCAGTAATTCGGTTATAAGTTCTCTTAACTGCAGGCAACTTTTGTAAACTCCCAAAATCTTATTGTACACATTGGGGTTGAAAGAACGTACTTGCAGTAGCATTTCCATTTGGCCGATAATAAGTGTCAACGGTGTTCGGAACTCGTGGGATATGTTGGTGAAAAAACGTAGTTTTGCCTGATTTAGTTTTTCGATATCTTCGATATGTCTTTTTTCGTATTTAAGAGATTCCTGTAATTTTAGGCGATGATGATATGTATGTATGATATAATATGTAAGTATGATGATACTTATAATGTATGCTAAATAGGCCCATATTGTACGATAAAAGGGAGGTAATATTTCTATTTGTAATCGACTAGGGGGAACTAGCTTTTCGTTTACGTTTTCTGCTTTTACAATTAATGTATAATTGCCGGGAGCAAGATTAGTATAAGTAATAGTGTTTTGCTCCAATACATTCCATGTGTCTGAGAAACCTTCCAATCGATAAACAATTTTATTCTTATTGAAAGGTATGTAATCTGTAGTTGTGTATTCGATATTGAAAATGTTCTGAATAGATTTTAGGGTTATTTTTGGGGTATATGTAATATTCCGGTGTAATATTCCACTTTGGTCTCCAGTCTGAATATTTTCTCCGTTCACTGTTAGACGATATGGAAGTATGCGATAAGATCGTGGCGCCTGTTCCAAATCTTTTTCCTGGAAAGAAATCATTCCGGTGGTTCCACCAATAAATATTTCTCCTTTCCGGCTTTTATAGAGCGCATTTTCACTTATACAGCTTAAGGGCAATTCATCATAGTTCCTGAATTCTTTATGTTGATAATCTAATATTGAGAATCCTTTATCCGTTGTCACTAACAATTTTTCAGGTGATAGTTCGCAAATATTATATATTACATTGCTGGCAAGCCCGTTTTTACGTTTATCGAAATTGATAAAATCATCAGTCTCTTTTCTATATAAATCTAGTCCATTTTCGTTTGTACAAAACCAGAGCCTTTTTTGACTGTCCTCGTAAATGGAATTAATGCTATTGCTACTGAGACTGTGTTTATTACTGTTCTTATGTTTGTAAATGGAGAATTTTTGACTGTCAAAATGATAAGCACACGCTCCGCTGTTATTGTTGGCTATCCATAATGTACCTTCGTGGTCTAAAGTCAGCCCTATAGTGGATATCGTATTATAAAGCGCATTCTTATCCTGAAATAACAATTTGCATTTGCCTGTTTGTGGGTTAAATAGCGTGACTCCATTTGCTGTGGCCAATATCAATTGTTTCTGATAAGGAATAATATCCTCCACAAGATTGGACGGAAGAGAACTGCTATCTCCTTTTTTATTTTTATATTGAGTGAAATGCCCAGTCTTCATATCTAGTCTGTTCAGTCCTTTTAGATGTATACCAAGCCATAATACTTGTTGCAGAGAATCATAGTAGACAGCCCTCACATTATCATGTGGTAGATTACAGGAACTACTTTTGCTTAGATAACGTTTGTAAGTCCGGGTAGCAGGATTATATTTATTGATTCCTCCCCGTTCAGTACATATCCATAAGTTTCCTTCGCAATCTTCTAGCATACGTCCGATAATGGGAGAACTTAATCCTTCCTCCTCTTTGGAAGAGGCCTGATATTCGCGATAAATCTGTTTTTGTGGATTGAAATAATTGATGCCGCCGGAATAGGTTCCTATCCAGATAGTTCCTTGTTTGTCACAGTATAATCCCCAAATAGAGGAATGGCTTAAACTTTTGTTATGTTCCTGTTTAAAATATCTGTAAAATTCTCCTGTATTTTTATCATATTTGTTCAACCCGTTAAAAGTTCCTATCCATATGTTGCCTTCTGTATCTTCGCAACACCTGTGAGTAAAATTGGAACTGATTGTCGTCGGATCTTCCTCTTTACACTGAAACCTGTCAATTTGTTCGCCTTGAATGCGGTACAGCCCATGACCGGAACTTGCGGTTATCCAATACTCTCCGTTACTATCTCTGAAAATATCAGAAATATTCCCTGCTGTAATAGGATGGGTTAGTTCTTTTTGGGGAGTTAGTATATATACTCCCCGGTCACTTCCGATGAGTATGGAATCATTATGTATATATAATTTTCTGATATATCCTTCGTTATCCGGAAATTTATAGAAAGGCTCCAGCTTGTTGCCGTTGTATTTAAATATTTGTTTGGATGTTGCAGCGTATAAATAACCGGAGAAGAACTGCGCTTTCATATTATTTCTGGTTATCGTACTAAATAAATCTTTTTCTATATCATAAACGGAGATACCTCTGTTGGTCATAATAAAAACGTGTCCGTTCCGGTCACCGGTAATATGATATATATCATTGTATAAAATGCTGTTGGAAATATCTTTCTCCTTTTGATAGATTTTAATTTTTTTTCCGTTATATACGCCGATTCCATTGCGAGTACCGAACCACATGAATTCACGTTCATCCTGATAAATGGAAGAAATGGAATTATTAGGTAGGCCATCGTCGGTTGTCAGATGAAGAAATGATATGCTTTGTGCTTTTCCTGATAATGTGTATATTAGTAAATAAAAAATGATTATAATCCTGCTTTTCATATTCTAGATCTTATTATACAGATTACAAATATATCGTTTTTATTAAATAAAGAGTATGTGTGTATTTTCTTTTTTTGTCGTTTATTGTACATTTTAGGTCGTTTATTGTACATCGCTGCTTTTTGTCTCATTGTATATATTTGACATCCTCTTTCTGTACACATATTATCCCTTTTTTGTGATTAGCATGCGTATTTTTGTTTTCTCAAAATAATATGAATTATTTATGAAAACTATTATTTCAATTTGTATAGCCTTGTTTTTCACTTTTGTGTGTGCTTGTGAAAGGGTAGAGGAAAATTATCTTTCAGAAAACGTTGAGTATGCAGCGGCGCAATATGATTTGTTGATAGAAAAACTGGAAAAAAATGGTAAACCTTGGGCACCTCGTACGGTAGATACTAAAGGAAATATAGTATATGCCCGTAACGTATGGGACTGGACTTCGGGCTTTTTCGCGGGAAGCCTTTGGTATTTGTATAATCTTACGGGAGATGAGAAATGGAAAACATTGGCGAAAAAGTATACGGAAGCTCTGAAACAACAACAATATATAACTTCTCATCATGATATCGGCTTTATTATAGGATGTAGTTATTTAAATGGTATGCGTATGGGGCAGGAGGCATATGATACAATTATCGTGCAAGCGGCCAAGTCCCTTTCCACTCGGTTTCGTTCTGGAGCCGGAGTTATCCAATCATGGAATACCCGTACAGGATGGCAGGCACAAAGAGGCTGGGAGTGTCCTGTTATTATTGATAATATGATGAATTTGGAAATTCTTTTTGAGGCAACTTCTCTTTCCGGTGATTCTACTTTTTACAATATGGCGGTTTCACATGCAGATATGACTTTAAAGAATCATTTTCGTATGGATGGGAGCTCTTATCATGTAGTTGATTATGATATGAGAACAGGTAAGGTGCGAAGTCGTTGCACAGCTCAGGGATATTCCGACGAATCAGCTTGGGCACGTGGGCAAGCCTGGGGTATTTATGGATATACAATGTGTTATAGGTATACACGTCAATTAAAATATCTTGAGCAGGCAGAAGCTGCCTATGAATTCGTATGTACACATCCCAATCTTCCTGAAGATTTGATTCCTTATTGGGATTTTGATGCAGTGAATATTCCCCATGAATTAAGAGATGCTTCCGCTGCTGCTATTATGGCTGCCGCCTTGTATGAATTGAGCATGTATTCGAATAAAGCAAAGTATAAAGAGACGGCAGATAAGGTAATGCATTCTTTGTCATCATCGGATTATCGGAGTAAGATTGGTGAAAATCACAATTTCTTATTGATGCATTCTGTTGGAAGTTATCCGCATGGAAACGAAATAGATGTCCCTTTGATTTATGCAGATTATTATTTTCTGGAAGCATTGAAGCGGAAAAGGGATTGCGACATTGAAGCTAAGAGTAAATCAGTGCAGAAGTAGTGCTGTAATGGTGATTTTTTTGTACTAAAAGGGTGTTTTTTTGTACAATGATTAATAGAGAACTTGGGAGGATAATTTTTATACTTCTTATGTACGTTTTTGGTTTTTGTTTTTTTGGTTTTCTAACTATATTCGCAGTGTGAATAAACATTTTTGTCAGGTCGTTTTTTTTAGTCAATTTGATGAATTTTTAATCATTCTAGTAACTTAAATTTAAATGCAATGAAAGACTTTTTCACTCCAATGAAGATACCCCAAAAATGGGTATGTCTGCTAGCGATGTCTTTTGTGTTTGGACAACAGGCATTTTCTTCAGAGAACTATGTGACGGAAAGTATAGCTGTTTCGGCAGATATTATGCAGCAGAAAAGTAAGACGGTTGTTGGTACGGTAACTGATAATGGCGAGCCTATAATAGGTGCCAGTGTCGTGGTGAAGAATGCCGGTAAAGGTGTTATAACAGATATGGATGGGAATTTTAAACTGGATGTTCCTGTTGGTGCGACAATTGTCATATCTTATGTCGGATATGATAGTAAAGAAATTGTTTATAAGGGCGAGTCTACTTTAAAAGTTGAATTATCTGAAGATGTTTTGCAGTTGCAGGAAGTACAAGTTGTAGCGTATGGCGTAACGAAGAAAGTGACAGTGACGGGTGCTATTTCATCTGTGGGTACAGAAGAAATTCTTAAATCACCAGTCTCAAGTATATCCAATGCATTGACCGGCAAATTACCGGGGTTGTCTACTGTGCAGCAGACTGGGCAGCCGGGAGCTGATGATGCAACAATGTATGTCCGTGGTGTCGGTTCGTTGACAGAAGGATTATCGTCACCACTTGTTTTGGTAGATGGAGTAGAACGTTCGTTCAACCAACTTGATCCTAATGAAATTGAAGATATTTCTATTTTGAAGGATGCTTCGTCAACGGCTGTGTTTGGTGTTCGTGGTGCTAATGGTGTTATTTTGGTAACAACGAAAAGGGGACAAGAAGGAAAACCTAAAATAAATGTATCTACTTCTTATTCTTTACAAATGCCAACGCGTATGCCGGAATTTGCCAACAGTTATGAGTATGCAAGTACATATGTCAATGCCCAGTGTCGGGATGGAATAGAGAGTAACTTTGCTTTTACGGATGAAGCGATTGAAGCCTACCGGACACACAGCAATCCTTTAGCTTATCCAGATACGGATTGGGTGGATATGTTAATAAAGGACGTGGCTTTGCAAACGCAACATAATTTTTCTATTTCCGGAGGAACAAGAGGAGTCCGTTATTTTGCTTCCTTGGGTGTGTTGACGCAAGATGGTCTATTCAAGTCGTTTGAGAAAGAGTATGATGGTAATTTCAAATATAACCGTTACAATTATCGTATAAATCTGGATTTGGACCTGACGAAAACCACATTGATGCGTATGAATTTAGGTGGGCGTGTTAATGATAAGCGTACGCCGAATTATGAAGGAAGTAGTGATATCGGATTATTGTTCCGTGATATTTATTGGGCTATTCCAATGTCGGGGGTAGGTATTATGGATGGAAAATGGATATGGCCTGATACAAAAGAATTTAGTCTGCCGGGTACTGTAAGAGACGGACTTTATCCATATTATGGAAAAGGATATAACACTTCAGCAGGGAATATCCTGAATTTTGATTTTATGCTGGAGCAGAAATTGAACTTCATCACTAAAGGTTTGAAGGCACATGTAAAAGCATCTTATAATAGCGGTGTGACTTTGAAAAAGTTGCGTAAAACTTCTTATCCTCATTATGAGACGATAGTAAATGAAGATGGTACAGTGAATTTGCGTAAAGTGGGAGATCAGACCAATCTTCAATATTCGGAGAGTACAAGCCGGAGCAGAGACTGGTATATGGAGGTCGCCATGAATTATAAGCGTGATTTTGGTGATCATCATGTTTCAGCCTTGGCTATGTACAATCAAACAATGAAATATTATCCGGATAGTAATCCGGATGAATTTAAATCTATTCCCCGAAGCTATATCGGTTTAGTTGGGCGTGCTACTTATGACTGGAAAACACGTTATATGGTTGAAATGAACGTGGGGTATAATGGTTCTGAGAATTTTGCGCCAGGTAAGCGGTTTGGTCTTTTTCCCGCAGTATCAGCAGGTTGGGTTCTGACAGAGGAAAACTTTATGCAACCTTTAAAACCGTGGTTGAGTTATTTTAAACTTCGTGCTTCCTATGGTGTAGTGGGGAATGATCGTGTGAGTGGTAACTATCGTTTTCTTTATCTGCCGGATTCTTATAATCCGTCGACAGGTAGTTATTATTTTGGAAATTCCATATCTACAGCATGGCAAGGTGCAGTGGAAAGTAAGATTGGTAATCCCGACGTAACTTGGGAAACGGCTGCAAAGCAGAATTATGGGGTGGATGCTTATTTCATTAACAGCAAACTAAAAGTTAATTTTGATTATTTTATTGAGCGTCGTAAGGATATTCTCACAAATCGTAAGGTTCTGCCAACTTATTTAGCAGCAAATTTGCCTATTGCCAATATTGGCAAAGTTGATAATAAAGGATATGAACTGAGTGTAAACTGGAGAGATAGAATTCATGATTTTAGATATCATATAGGTTTCAATCTGGCTTATGCTAAAAATAAGATCGTCTTTCAAGATGAAGTTCCCTATCCTTACGATTATATGAGAAAGACCGGTAAGCCGGTTGGGCAACAGATGGGGTATAAATACGATGGATTCTTTTCGGAAGAAGATGTGGCAAAGTATGAGACCGAACGTGGTAAATCAATACCGGATCATGGAACAGGGTATATTCCTAAGCCGGGTGATGTGAAATATAAGGATTTAAATAATGACCATAAGATAGACCAGTACGATGTTGCCGCTATCGGTTATCCAGTTTACCCACTTCTTACAGGAGGAATAAATTTGGGATTTTCCTATAAAGGATTCGATTTCAGTATGACATGGTCCGGCGCAACAAAAGTTTCCCGCTTATTGGATGATATTTTTCGTGAACCGTTTGGAGCCACAGATTCTCGTTCGTTAATGAAATATATGATAGATGACATGTGGACGCCGGAAAAAGGAAATTCAGCTAAAGCTCCTGCCATCTCGTTTACGAATAAAGTAAATAATTACAGAGACTCGGATTTATGGTTACGTGATGCTTCCTACTTGCGTTTGAAAAATGTGGAGATTGGTTATAATTTTCCTAAAAAAATATTGAGCAAAATCAATATTGGAAGTCTGAGAGTTTTTGCAACAGGTTATAACTTGTTGACATTAGATAAATTGAAAATTGTAGATCCGGAATCTCGTCCCAACGGTAATGCAATGTATCCGGTAGTAATGGTGATAAATATGGGCTTGAAAGTAGGATTTTAATTTATAAAAATAAAGTTAGTCATGAAAAAGATAAGAAAATATATTTATCTGTTACTGATCTTCTCATATGTTTCTTTTACATCATGCGAGGATTTTGCTTTAGGGGAGAAATTTCTTCAGAAACCTCCTAGCGGGGATGTTACTATCGACACTATTTTTTCGACGGCAGAGTATGCCCGGAGAGTATTATGGTATGCTTATTCGAAATTGCCTTATGGCTTTTCTACCGGTTATAATAATTCGACTTCGATGCGTGTGGGTTCAATAGAATCGTTGACTGATCTGGCACAGTCATATGTTGGTTATGCAGGAGCGGATAAGTTGTATTATCCGGGACTTTATAATGCCGGAAGTGAAGACGAATCAGGTGGAGAGGATCATGCAACTAAATACAATATGTACGCACGTGATCCTTGGAAAGGGATTCGCCATGCATGGGTCTTTATTAATAATGTGGACCGAGTACCGGATATGACGGCGGAAGAGAAGTTGCGTTTGAAGGCGGAGGCCAAAATTACCATTGCTGTGCAGTATTCTGAAATGTTGCGTCATTATGGAGCCTTACCTATTGTTGACCATGCTATTATGCCGGAAGAAATGGGGTTACCGGAGCGTGCCACTTTGCAACAGACTGTGGATTTCATAACCCGGTTGTTGGATGAGGCTATTGCATGCAAAGAATTACCTTGGGCTTTGCCGGAAGATGATCTGAGTAATGAGAGTGGACGTATGACAGGGGCGGCTGCCATGGGATTAAAGCTAAGAGTACTGTTGTTCGTAGCCAGTCCGTTGTTCAATTCTGACGAGCCTTATTTTCCGGGGGAAGCCTCTGATAAATTGATGACTTGGTTTGGCGGGTATAGTGAACAACGCTGGAAAGATGCGGCAAAAGCGGGGGAAGATTTTTTCAAATCTTGGAAACAAGGTGGTTTTTATGAATTGGTACAAAAAGAAACGGCAACTAAAAATACAATTCGTCAGGCATTTCAGGATGCATATTATACCAGGGGTACTACAGAGAGCCTAATTTCTGTACGCAGGCATTTTAGGACAAATGGTATCAGTACGTTGCTGCAAAGTTTACGTTGGGGCGCATGGTGTCCGACAAAAGAATGTTTTGACTTGTTCCCGATGGCGAATGGTGATGATTTTGATTGGGATAATCCTGTTCATAAGAAAAATCCTTTTATAAATCGTGATCCTCGGTTGTGTGAAACAATCTTATTGGATGGTGACGATTTTCAAGGTAGAAAGGCTGAGGTATTCAAGGAAGATGCTAATGATAAAAAGAATTATCCCAAAGGTGCGGATTGGAATAAGAACAATTTGGATAGTAAGAGTTTGTCAACAGGGATTGCCGGACGTAAATTCGCTCTTGACCGGAAAGGGGAGTACAATAACCGTGTAATTCATTGGCCTTATTTACGTTTGGCTGAAGTATATCTTGCTTATGCAGAGGCATTGAATGAATGTGGGCGTACCAGTGAGGCATATCAGTATATCAATGCAGTTAGAGCACGCGTTGGTTTGCCAGGGCTGGTATTGAAAGGAAAACTGGATGAGAAAACAGAGTTTCGCGAAGCAGTACTTCGAGAACGCGCTTGTGAATTTGTATGGGAAGAAAGCCGTTTCTTTGATTTGATACGTTGGAAACGTGAATCTGATTTTACAAAACATTTGCATGGAATTAATGTGTATCGCCATAAAACTACCAAAGAATATAAATTTGATTTTCCGCAGTTGCCGGAAAGAGCATGGCAAAAGCCGGGAGGATTTTCTGCAAAATGGTATCTGAGTGCATTTCCTGATAAGGAAGTGAATAAAGGATACGGGTTAGTACAGAACCCGGGATGGTGATCATGAAAATCATTCAATGAATAAAGAAATAAAAGAATACTATGAATAAAGCTATAAAATTAGTAATGACAGGTTTGCTGGTGTCGGCAAATATGCTGGCACAGGAAACGGACAGCATACAGCAGTACGGTCGAGGTATTTCGGTTGACTGGAAAGAATCTACTACTGCGGGAGGAATGGTGACAGCAGGGCAATTATCCCATAAAACGAGTGTTAATCCTTCTAACTCATTATTTGGTTCTGTTCCAGGACTATATGTGTTACAGAATGCCGGCAGTTCCTGGGCAGATGGTGCTACTATGTATGTACGTGGTTTGGGGACTACAAACAGCAAAAGCCCGCTGATATTGGTTGATGGCTTTGTACGTTCCATATCAGACCTGACAGTGCAAGAAATAGAATCTGTGGTTGTCTTGAAAGATGCCGTAGCTTTGGCACTGTATGGAATACGAGGAGCTAATGGGGTCGTTTATGTTACCACGAAACGTGGAAAGACTGGCAAGCCGGTAATTAATTTCAATTATGAGTTTAATATGGGGACTCCGGTCCGTTTACCGGAAATGGTAGATGGATATACTTATGCCCAAGCTTTGAATGAAGGGTTGAAAAATGATCATCTTAGCCCCCGTTATACTCAACGTGAACTAGACGCGTTTAGAGATCGTACTTACCCAGACTTTTATCCGGACGTAGATTGGTGGGGAGAGGCTTTGCGGAATCATAGCCTTGGTCAGAATGCAAACTTTTCCATTCAGGGAGGGGGTGATAAGGTACAATATTATGCACAGTTGAATTATCTGAATGATCAGGGAATTCTGAAGCCGACCAATGACAATGAAGATTATTCCACCCAGCTTAAATTCTCAAAGTTGAATATACGGACTAATCTTGATATACAGGCTACCAAAACCACGAAAGTGCAATTGAGTATGCTAGGTAATTTCTCAGAACACAATCGTCCGGGTGCACAGCTAGATGATATCTTCACAGCTTTGTACCAGGTTCCTTCAGGAGTGTTTCCTGTTAAAACAAAGAATGAGGTATGGGGAGGTTCTACTATTTATTCCAATAATCCTATTGCTCTCATTTCAGGTAAGGGATATGCGCGTTCACAAAATCGTGCTTTGTATGCCGATATGAATATTCAACAGGATTTGAGTACTCTTACTCCCGGTCTATCTGCTTCAGTCCGAGTGGGGCTTGACAGCGATGCTAGTTACTGGGATTCCAATACTCGTAACTTTGCTTATGAGTCTTCAGTGAAAGGATGGGATGGAGAAGAAGACCAATATAAAAACTTGCGTAATGAATCTGCTTTGAGTTTTAGCAGCAGTACAGGAGAAATTGTCCGCCGCTTTAACTTTAATGCCCAATTAAATTATGATAGAAATTGGGGATTACATCGGCTGAATACAGTTTTACTTTATGCTATGGACCGGATGGATCGTGATGGACAGAATGCTTCCCGGGCATATATGGATATGGTTGGACAAGCGCATTATAGCTATAAAAACCGTTATTTACTTGATTTTGCTTTATCGGGTTCGGCATCCAGTGTTTTGGAACCGAATCATCGTTGGGGAATATTTCCGTCAATAGGTGCTGGTTGGATTCTTTCAGAAGAAAGCTGGATGAAAGGAAAATCGGTTGATTTCTTAAAATTGAGAGCATCTTATGGTATAGTTGGAAGGGCGGATTTTGGGGTAAATCTGTATAAGTATTATATCAAGGATACTCCGGCCAGCCAAAGTGGTATGACTGAAAAGCAAATTGCTGTAGACGGGCTTACTTATGAAAAGTCGCATAAGTTGAATGTTGGTATGGATTTCATGGTATGGAAGAAGTTGTCATTAACTATTGATGGATATTATGATCATCGGACTGATATTCTGGTAGATGGTGGTAATGCGATTTCTTCTGTGTTCGGAATGACCGTTCCCAAGCGTAATGATGGTGTTGTCAATAACTATGGAGTGGAATTAATGGCAGGTTGGAATGACCGGATAGGTGAGTTCAGTTATCAGATAAACGGGCAATTCTCCTTCAATCGGAGTAAAATTATCAATATGAATGAAGAATATCGTCCGTATGATTATTTGGAGCGTACAGGGTGTCGTGTCGGTCAAATATTTGGTTATGAAGTAGAGGGAATCTATAAGAATCAGGAAGAAATAAACCAACGTGAGGTAAAACAATATTTGTCGGAGGTACGTCCCGGTGATCTAAAACTCAAAGATCAGAATGGTGATAAACGTATCGATCAATATGATCAAGTTGCCATGGGATATAACGCTACCTGTCCGGAGATTTATTATGGTTTCAATTTAGGTGCTGAATACAAGGGCTTGGGAGTTTTGGCGCAATTTCAGGGAGTGGCCAATTATAGCCAGGTGCTGGATACACGAAGTGTGTACCGACCATTGATTAACAATAATACAATTTCCAGATATTATTGGGAAAATCGTTGGAGCGAGAATAATCCGAATGGGACATTACCCAGGCTAACTACATTAGGATCAGCGAATAATTATAATAATAACTCATTATGGGTGACAGATGCTTCGTTTTTGAAATTACGAACATTAGAAGTTTATTATCAATTACCTGATAAATGGCTACGTAGGCAGAATGTTGTGAAATCGGTGAAACTTTATGTTCGCGGACACGACCTGTTATGTCTGGATGGCATTGATATTGCTGATCCGGAGGCGTTGGGAGTTACTCATCCTGCGATGAAACAATATACATTTGGTTTTAATTTACAATTCTAAATTGGAGAGACAATGATAAAAAAAATAAAGATTAAAAATATAGTACTGCTTCTATCTTTATTGATGATGACAGGATGTGGTTTTATGGATTGTGATGAGTCTGATAACTTTACCAAACAAGAGGTGCTTGATAGCTATAATCGTGTGAAGCAACTGGCAACCAATGTATATGGTTTCTTAAAAGCGGACTTTTGTTCTATAGATGGGGCCATGCTGGATGCGGCTACGGATGATGCCGTCCATATTTACAAGTCTTCCAATATCCAGCGGTTTGTGGATGGTACATGGTCTGCCAATAATTTGGTGGATAATGTATGGGGACATTATTACGAAGGAATTCGGGCAGCCAACTTCTATTTGAAGGAAACTGCCGGACTGACATTTGATGAATGGAAATATTCGGATGATTATGAGGCTATAATGAAAGAGTTTACTAATTATCAATATGAAGTCCGTTTCCTTAGAGCATATTTCTATTTTGAATTAATCAAGCGTTATCGCAATATTCCTTTTGTACTAGATGTCTTGGCACAGAATGAAGCTAACGGGGTAAATCCTGAATCTTATGAGAAGATTGCTAAATTCATCGTGGATGAATGTTCGGATCTTGCACAGATTTTGCCTGTGAATTATGATAATTTCAGTACAAAAGAGAAAGGACGTGTTACGCGGGCAGCTGCTATGGCATTAAAATCGCGTGTTACGTTGTATATGGCCAGCCCTTTATTTTCAGAAGATAGTGAAGATAAATGGAAACAAGCCGCAGAAGCTGCTTATGATATTATTAAACAGAAAACAGATTTAGGCTTGGACTTGGTTCCTTATCCTCAAATATTTAATGACGTTAATAATCAGAAAGCTGAGGTGATATTGTATCGTCCGACAGGTGAGAGCGGTGACTTTGAGAAGGCTAATTTTCCTATTGGAGTGGAGGGTGGAAAGACATCTACCTGTCCGACACAAAACTTGATGGAAGCGTATGATATGAAGGATGGTACTCCTTTTGTATGGAATAATCAGTCAAATCCATACGATAATCGTGATCCTCGTATGAAATATACGATTGTTTGCAATGAAATGAAATGGCCTGTAGACCCTGTGGAAATATGGGAAGGAGGAACTAACGGATTGCCATTGCAGAATGCCACTACTACAGGATACTATTTGAAAAAGTATGTAAATAACACGATTAGTTTCGAGGCTGGCAGCACTGTTACGAAAAAACAGCATAATTGGGTATTGTTCCGTTATGGTGAGATTTTGCTTAATTATGCAGAAGCTATGATTAATGCTTTTCATGATCCCAACTATAAAGATGCTGTTTACAATATGAGTGCGCGTGAAGCGGTAAATCAGATTCGTGGTCGTACAAATATTTCGTTGCCCGGTTTTCCGTCGGATATTACAGAAAAAGATTTCGTTAAACGCCTGAAGAATGAGCGTCGTGTTGAGTTAGCTTTTGAAGGTCATCGTTTTTGGGATGTACGTCGCTGGAAGGAACTGGGACAGACGGCCAATATATATGGAGTAAAAATAACGAAGAATAATGAGGTAATCAGTTATGAGAAATTCTTACTCGAAACCCGTGCGGTAACTGATAATATGTATTTTTATCCTATACCCAATACAGAACGCTTTAAAAATCCGAATTTGGGACAGAATCCCGGATGGTAATTATAAAAATAATATTGGAGTGTCTCCCCGGCAGGAGAGAATACTCCAATATCCTGTTCTTAACTACAGCAATGTGATCTGATACTTTTTTTATGAAATATATTCTTTTCTTTCTTATATTATTTTCCTCAAAGCATATTCTTCTTGCTAATGAAATTACAATGGAGCAGGCTAGAAAAGTGGCTATGAGTTTTTTTTGTGAAACGATACGATCCCGTGGTGGAATTCCCAGACTTCAGCTCGTCTGGGATGGTGAAAGTACTACTACGAGAGGTGGATCATCTCCCGCATTTTATGTGTTTAACCGTATGGATAGTGATGGGTTTGTGATTATCTCGGGAGATGATGTTACCATGCCGATATTAGGATACTCTTGCTCGAATCATTTTGTAGTTGAAAATATGCCTCCCAACTTGCTTGATTGGATGGATGAATTACGCAATCAGATTAATGCGGTCCGGGAGGAACATGTTGTGGGCACTTCTTATATTTCGAAAGCTTGGACGCGGGCATCAGACGCTATTGGTACGCCAATAGTGAAATTAACCACAGCCTTGTGGGACCAGCAAGCGCCTTTCAACAGACTATCTCCGACAACCAGTGACGGAAAGTCAATTACCGGCTGTGTAGCTACTGCAATGGCGATTATTATGCAATATTATCAATGGCCGGATCAGGGTGTAGGAACTGTACCTGTTTATACTCTACAAGCTGATAAGAATACCCAGATACCAAGCAAAACTTTTGATCGTCCTTATGTTTGGAGCAAGATGCCGGTAAAAGTTGATAAGAATTCGGATACTGATATAAAGGATGAGGTTGCAACTCTTATATATGATTGTGGCATTATTTCAAAGTCACAGTTTGGCAGGAAGTCTACGTGGGCATATTACGAGAATGCACTGGAAGGTATGATAAAGTATATGAAATATAATAAGGGGACTCATATGCAGAATCGGGCTACCCGTGTTATGAGTGAATGGCATCAGATGTTAAGGAAAGAACTTGATGCAAAAAGGCCGATTCTATATACAGCTTCTACTAAATCCGGTGGAGGGCATATGTTTGTAATAGATGGCTATACCCAGGAAAATTATTATCATGTTAATTGGGGGTGGAGTGGAAGTTCGAATGGTTATTACTTATTGACTGTTATGGATCCGTCAAATCCGGGTTCCGGCAGTTCTAGCGGTGGATACACTCAAGAGCAAGCTGCTTTTTTTAACTTGATACCAGATAAGGATGGCACCTCTGCTTTTACAGATAATTTGGTTCTTATTAGGAAGGAAGTGAATGGTGTCTATTATGAAGGACTTGTAATGGATGCTGTTAATATTCAGCCAGAACAAGAATTTAAAATAAGTATAGGAGCTGTTAACAACATCGGACGGTCAGCTTTTGACGGAAACCTGAGAATAGCTTTAGTAGGCAAGAACGGAACTATAAAAGAATATATATCCGAGGAAATCCCTGTTAAGTATCCGGCAGACTCTTACCATAGTGAAACAGACTGTTTCTGTAAAATAACCCTACCAATAAAGGCCGGAGATCGGATTAGAGTATATTACAAGGGTAAATATTCAGAGGATTGGGAATATTTGCGGGGTGGCTCACTATTGAAATCTGAAATTATTCTCAAGGAGGAAGATATGCCTTTGGAAAAAATGACCAGTTTTGCTTATGATAAGAAAAATAAGAAGATTAGTCTGAAGACTTGTCCCCAGGTAGAGTATCAGGTGCTCTCACTAACTAATAACGTGGTATTTTCAGGAATTACTAATGATGATAACCCGGAGATTCGGATTGATACAAGTGAGTTGATTGACAGAGAGTATGTCATTGTGCTCCGGAAGAAAATAGAGGATGAAGACGAGTATGAAGAAAAAAGAATACGTTTTGCAATAGGTAATCAAAATAAGAAATAGGAGAATATGAAGGAGATATTGAAATATATTGGACTGACTTTAATTTTTTTCATGGTATATTCATGTAGCGGTGGAGAGGATATTTTGCAGGAGGGACCGGAAGAAGACCCTTTTAAGGACTATTGCCTTGTAACAATAGAGCATAGCGGGAAATCATTTGGTTTTCTTGAATTTACAGGCAGTAAACTGTCTGGTAATATTCAATGGGGAGATGATAAATCTGAGATGTTTGCAGGAAAAAACACTCCGTCACATGTATATCAGACCGCGGAGGAACATATTATCGTCATAAAAGTTCAACAGGCTGATGGGATTATGTTGCCAGGTATCGAGGGGGTATCTCGGATAGATTTATCTGATTTTTAGTTAATTGAAATATTCTAAAAAAGGAGAAAATGAAAAGAATAACTTTTATATTTATAGTTTTGTTGATGGGGGTGGAAAGTGTATTTGCCCAGTCCTGCACATGGATCTACAGCACGGAAGGAAATATGTGGAAAGAATCGAAAATCAGATTACAATTAAAGCCTGATAAGGAACCCGCTTTAAAGGTGGATACAACAGAAAGCATTCAGGTATTCAAAAGATGGGGAACTTGTCTCAACGAACTGGGATGGGATGCTTTGAATTTGTTGCCCTTTGAACAACAGAAGGAAGTATTAAGTAATCTTTTTTCGAAAGAAGGCGCTTTACGTTTTTCCATGGGGCGTATACCGATGAATGCCAATGATTATGCACGGGACTGGTATAGTTGTGATGAAGTGTCCGGTGATTTTCAGTTAAAGTACTTTTCTATAGAACGTGATAAGAAGACAATTATACCTTTCTGTAAAAGAGTTCTGCACTGTAATCCTGATGTAATCTTTTGGGCATCTCCTTGGTCACCGCCGTCCTGGATGAAGGTTAACCATTATTATTCAGTACGTAGTTGGAATGGACAGAATAAAATGTCTCCTTTGTCTGATGTTGTTCTATATGAAAATACTACGGGGAAGGATGCTGCATATTATCCAAAGCAATTGGCTGTGAATGATTATTTTATTCAGGATTCTCGTTATTTGAAAACCTATGCCAATTATTTCTGTAGGTTTGTTTCTGCCTATCGGGAAGAGAATATTTCCATATCAAGAGTGATGTTTCAGAATGAACCATGGGCATATACCATTTATCCGGGTTGTGCATGGACGCCTGAGGGGATTATAAGATTTAATGTCGAATATTTGGCGCCGGAGTTAAAGAAACAACACCCGGAGGTTTCACTTTTTCTTGGAACACTCAATACCAATCGTTTTGATGTTGTAGATAAGATTCTGTCAGATTCTCGTATGAAAGATGCAGTGGAAGGATTAGGATTTCAATGGTGGGGAGGACAGATTTTGCCTGCTATCCGCAAGAAATATCCGTATTATAAGTATATGCAGACAGAGAGTGAATGTGGTTCAGGAACGTTTGATTGGAAAGCGGCAGAACATACATTTAGGTTGATCAATCATTATATAGGTAATGGTTGTGAGGAGTATACTTTTTGGAATGCGATTTTATCTGACGAAGGAAAAAGTAGCTGGGGATGGAAACAAAATGCTTTGATTCGTGTAGATTCTAAAACCGGGACTATTACGTATACACCAGAATATTATGCGGTGAAGCATTTTTGTAATCAGGTTGTTTCAGGTACAAGGGTTTTACAATATAAAGAGAAGGGGGAGGATAATTTGTCTGTTATTGCTTTCTTGACTCCAGAAGGTAAATATTTGATAGTAGCAGGTAATTATGGTGATGTTGCGCAGCAAATGACGGTACAATTAGGGGAGAAGTATTTAAATGTAACTTTACAGGCGCACTCTTTTAATACATTTATTGTAAAATAATTGTTTATATTGCATTATTATAAAAGCAAGATTAGATGTCCTCTGCCGAATCAAGTGATAATTCGTAGCTTCGGTAAAGTTCTCCTGTAACTTTAGCCTCTGAGAGTTTAACGGTATTTGTCTAAATGTTATAATTGGACACTATAAATCTAATATTTTGCTGATATATTATTGATATAGAGACCGATATATTTCTATTAACATCGAACTCATGTTAATTTAAGTGTTCCTCAACTTTATGAAATGAATAAAGTGACGGAAAAAGAAAATGTTGCTTCTTAATACCCCGATAAGGTTTTTAAATTATAGAATGTTCTTCGCAGAGTACGCCTGAAGTAAAGTGAGTAATGTAAAGTAGCCTTTGTTTTAAATTAAAATAGAAATGAAACCAATTTTATACAAACTTATTTGTAGTCTTCCTGTAACTCTTTTTGCCGGAACAGGTACACAGGTCTTTGGACAGGAACAACGCCCGAACTTGGTCTATATTTTTCCTGATCAATATAGGTTGAATGCATTGAGTATATGGAATGATGTGGCATATCGTAATGTTCTGAATACGGTAGGTGATCCGGTTCATACCCCTAATTTGGATAGACTGGCAAAACAGAGTGTGATTTTTAATCGGGCGTGCAGTACTTGTCCGTTAAGTAGTCCTCATCGTGCTATGTTGATGACAGGTGCATTCCCTGAGAAGAATGGAGTACCGGGCAATTGCCATGTGAACAATCAAAACGGTATTCCCGACAGCTTGGTTTGTTTCACTGATGTACTTGCGGGAGCTGGTTATGAAACGGCTTATGTGGGAAAAACGCATTGGCATCGTACGGAAGCCCTGTTTGACAAGGAGAATAATTATGTAGGTACAACTGAAGCACCTGGCGGACATTGTGTGTATCCATACGATACCTATATTCCTGAAGGAAGAGGGCGCAAGAGTAATAAGTACTGGTTTCAGCAATTGAAAGACAATCATTTTAATGCTACTGCCTATTCCAATCGTCCTGAATTGGTGGGTGGAAAGAAAGATGGTGAGCCGTTCCGTTATCGTCGGCTTACCTTGGAGGTTGAAGCGGATGTAGTGATAGGTTATCTGCGAAATAAGCAAGGACAACGAGACGCTTCCAAGCCTTTCAGTTTATTCTGGAGTTTGAATCCACCTCATACCCCTTATCATAGACTTACGGATTGTAAGGAAGAGGTGTTTAATCAATATTATAAAGATTTGAAACCGGAAGAAGTATTGCTACGTCCTAATGTGAAATTTGGTGAGGGTACACAAGTGAAAAACTTGGAACAACTGACACTTCAGGCAAAAATTTATTTCTCTTTGGTGAAGAGTGTGGACGATGAGATAGGTCGGGTGTTGAAAGTTTTGGATGAAGAAGGATTGACTGATAATACCATCTTGATATTCACTGCCGATCATGGGGAAATGATGGGTAGCCACGGTCGTATGGCAAAGAGTGTGATTTATGATGAGTCTTTTTCTATTCCGTTCTTTATACGTTATCCCGGTCAACTGAAACCAGGAGTGAACGATCTGATGTTGGGCGCTACAGATATTATGCCTACTTTGCTGGGTATGATGAACCTTGGAGACCAACTTCCTGAAACGGTGAAGGGAAAGGATTATTCACAAGGTATTCTTACGGGTAAATATAGGAAGGTAAAGAAACCTGTTTCTCAGTTTTTCTATCAGCAGAAAGAGAAAGGTGTACGCACTGACCGCTACTCGTATTTGGTGACAGGGGATGGAAATTATCAACTTTTTGATAATCTGAAGGATCCTTATCAGATACATTCTCTGAAAATAGAGGAAATTCCGTCAATTCAGACAAAGTTACTGAAAAAGGAACTTGGAAACTGGTTGAAGGTGTCGGAGGATGGCTGGGCCAAGGAACACAAATTTCCAGATAGGATAACTTATTAATAAAATACCATATATGGAGAAAAATACAGTTATCAACACATTTTGTCTTTAATCCATATACTTTTGTTACAATCCTCCACAAAGTTGGTGTATTGTCTCGACAGTACCTTCTGTGAATTACATATTTCTTTATCGTTTGCCATTAGTGGTGGATGATATACATTGCTTAAATATATGTTACAGCGCTGTGGACCGATTCTCACAGGGTTGTTTCTTTATTGCTTCCAATACGACGGTTATACAATTGCATCTATTAGGAATAAATCCGCTCCTGAATGCACTTGTTATTGTAATAAAGTAATACTTTGAAGAAGTATGCTGTAAATCCCTTTTTTATATCTAATACAGACGTTTTATTTAGGGAAATTTATAAATAATAATTAATCTATTAGGGTATGAGCACTCTGGTATATGTCCGGCGATTATCTGGATAACACGACGCAAACAGGCCGTTAATGGGCTTTGGCACTGTTCCCACCATATGTGATGCAGTGTTTGATAGCAGATATTAGCCGATATGACGGGGTTAGCTGGGCATAAAGGTAAAAAACGAAGTGACAT
>OLWY01000275.1_pt1 | contig 31726 bp, 28 predicted proteins | sample 1644171 | NCBI WGS metagenome assembly OLWY01 (sample SAMEA103958150, study PRJEB25191) | human gut metagenome | biome: human-associated habitat [ENVO:00009003]; feature: intestine environment [ENVO:2100002]; material: feces | place: Germany | collected 2013/2015 | reverse complement strand
TGGTGGGTCTGCCGGAAGCCCGGCTCCCGCTGGCCGATGCCGTCATTCTCGTGGCGACCAGCCCGAAATCCAACAGCGCCCACGACGCCATCAATGCGGCCATCGCCGATGTGCAGGCGGGGCGTACCGGCCCCATCCCGCGCCAGCTGCAGAACAAGCACTATGACGGCGAGGATGCGCTGGTAAAGGGCCAGAATTACAAGTATGCCCACGATTACCCCAACCACTGGGTCGAGCAGCAGTATCTGCCGGATGTGCTCAAGAATACAAAATACTACACCTTTGGGGAAAACAAGAATGAGCAGGCCTCCCGCGCATATTGGGCGCGGATCAAGGGCGAAGAAAACGTATAAAGGGAAGAGAAGGAGAGAGGAAGATGCGTTATTCCAAACAGCGGGAGCTGGTGCTGCACACCGTGGAGCAGCTTTGCGACCACCCCACCGCCGAAGAGATCTTTGATAAGGCGGCCCCGGAGTGCCCGGGCCTGAGCCTGGGCACTGTCTACCGCAACCTGAACAGTCTGGTGGAGGCAGGCATGGTGCGCCGGGTGTCCATTCCGGGCAGGGCGGATCGTTTTGATCACACCCTGTGCTGGCACAGCCACCTCTACTGTACAGCCTGCGGTGGCGTAGTGGATGCCGATGTGGACGAGAAACAGGTGATGAAGCTGGTGCGCCGCCAGAAGGATGTTGTGGTGCAGGACTGCGCTGTGGTGCTGTTCGGCCTGTGTGAAGCATGCGCCAAAAAGCAGGCAGAAGGCTGAATTGCCCCGAAGGATTCTGAAATTTGCGGTTTCCCACTTGCCCTTATGGCAGAAAGAGGGTATACTAAAAAGAGCTTTTGAAAAATAAGGATGGTTTTTATTGGAATACATTAACTTTGAACACAACGAGACGGCTGCGGAGCTGGTGCGTGCGGCTTACGACACCCCGCCGCTGGCCTTTGTACACAGCTATGGCTGTCAGCAGAACGTGAACGACGGCGAGCGGATCAAGGGTGTGCTGATGGACATCGGCTATGGCCTGTGCGATAAGCCCGAGGATGCAGACCTCATCCTCTTCAACACCTGCGCCGTGCGGGAGCACGCCGAGCAGCGCGTGTTCGGCAATGTGGGTGCACTGAAGGGCCTGAAGGAGAAAAAGCGCGGCCTGATGATCGGCCTGTGCGGCTGCATGGCCAACCAGAAACATGTGGTGGAAAAGCTGCGCAAGAGCTATCCCTATGTCGATCTGGTCTTTGGCGTGGATGGCATCGATACGCTGCCCCAGCTCATTGCTCAGAAGCTGCAGAAGCATAAGCGCGTGCTGATGGAGCCTGCCCAGCGCCCGGTCATCGTGGAGAACATTCCCATCCGGCGCGAGAGTGAGTTCCGCGCATGGCTGCCCATCATGTATGGCTGCGACAATTTCTGCACCTACTGCATCGTACCTTATGTGCGGGGCCGTGAGAAGAGCCGCAAGCCCGGCGATATCCTGGCGGAGTTCCGGGGGCTGGTGGAAGCAGGATACAAGGAGATCACCCTGCTGGGCCAGAACGTGAACAGCTACGGCAAGGGCCTGGAGGAACAGGTGGACTTTGCTGATCTGCTCAATCTGCTCTGCGCTGTGCCCGGCGATTACCAGATCCGCTTTATGACCAGCCACCCGAAGGATGCCAGCCACAAGCTGATCGATACCATTGCGGCCCAGCCCCACCTGTGCAAGCACCTGCACTTGCCGGTGCAGTGCGGCTCGGATGAATTGCTGAAAAAGATGAACCGCCATTACACCATCGGGCAGTACATGGAGCTGATCGAGTACGCCCGCAAAAAGGTGCCCGGTATCACCTTCTCCAGCGATATCATCGTGGGCTTCCCCGGGGAAACGGAGGAGGATTTCCAGGACACGCTGGAACTTGTGAAGAAAGTCGGCTACATGCAGCTGTTCACCTTTATCTACTCCAAGCGCACCGGCACCAAGGCTGCCGAAATGCCCGACCCCACCCCCCGCGCGGAGAAAACCGACCGGATGACCCGTCTGCTCAAGGTGCAGGACGAGATCGCAATGGATCTGGTCCGGCAGCAGGTGGGCCAGACTGTCCGGGTGCTGGTGGAAGGCTATGGGCGCAGTGATGGCACCCTCTCCGGCCGGTTGGACAACAACCTGACCGTGGAGTTTGCCGCTGACCCCACCCTGATGGGCAGCTACGCACAGGTGCACCTGACCGGTGCCCGCGCCACCGTCCTGCTGGGCGAACTGGAAACGTGATCCCGGGGCACACCGGCCCCAATGAGAATGTAACTATAAAAACAAACACATCAAAGGAGATTTTTGATTATGGATTGCATCGATCTGTTCAAGCGCGCCGCCATGGCACTGCAGACTGACCCCCGTTACCTGGCTCTGGATCAGGCCCGCAAGGCAAACGACAAGGATGAGGAGCTGCAGAATCTCATCGGGGAGTTCAATCTGGCCCGCATGGATCTGAACAACGAGATCAGCAAGAACGAGCGCAGTGATGAGCGCATCGCCGAGCTGAACACCAAGGTCAACGACCTGTATGGCAAGATCATGGCTGACGAGGGTATGACTGCTTACAACGAGGCAAAGCGCGACTGCGAGAACCTGGTCAACTACATTGATGCCATCATCAACACCGCAATGAACGGCGGCGACCCCATGACCGTGCAGGAGCCCAGCGAATCCTGCACCGGCAGCTGCTCCACCTGCGGAGGCTGCCACTAACAGGTAAAATGAGAACGCGGCTGCAAATCGCAGGCCGCGTTTTCCTTCCATTCGCAGTTACTTACTGCAAACCGACGGAAAGAAGCAAAGCGGCATAGCCCGCAGGAAAGGTGAACGATTATGGCAGAACTGTCGCCCATGATGCAGCAGTATATGGACATCAAGAAGCAGTATAAGGACGAGATCCTGTTTTACCGCATTGGCGACTTTTACGAGATGTTCTTTGACGATGCGCTGACCGCCTCCCGGGAGCTGGACCTGACCCTGACGGGCAAGCAGTGCGGCATGGAAGAGCGTGCCCCCATGTGCGGCGTGCCCTTCCACAGCTACGAGGGCTATGTGGCCCGCCTGATCGCCAAAGGATACAAGGTGGCGATCTGTGAGCAGATGGAGGACCCGTCCAAGGCAAAGGGACTGGTCAAGCGCGATATCATCCGGGTGGTCACGCCGGGCACTGTCATCGAGAGCAGTATGCTGCAGGATGACAAAAACAACTACATTGCAAGCATTTTTCTGAAAGGGAATGCGGCGGGCATCTGTTTTGCCGATGTTTCCACCGGCGCGGCCCATATCACAGAGCTGAAACGGGAGAAGATCGTGCCTGCCGTGATCGCGGAGCTCTGCCGCTACCATCCCAGCGAGGTGCTGATGAACCCCGGAATGCTGGACTGCCGTGAGCTGACCGGCTATATCAAAAAGAATATGACCTGCTCTGTGGAGCTGGTGGAAGAGGAGCGCTACGCTCCGGGTCTGGTGGCCATCTCGCTGGAAAATCAGTTTGGCCGCAATTGGGATGAGACCACCGCTATCGACAAAAAAGGTCTGGTGCGGTTTGCCATGGCCGCGCTTCTGGAATACCTGCACACCACCCAGATCAAAGGTGTGGAGCGCCTGAAGACCGTCATCAGCTACAATGAAGCCCAGTATATGCAGCTTTCGCCTGTGACGCGGGCCAACCTTGAACTCACCGAGACCCTGCGGGGCCGCGAGAAGCGGGGAACCCTGCTCTGGGTGCTGGACAAGACCAGCACTGCCATGGGCAAGCGGCTGCTCCGCACCTGGATCGAGCAGCCGCTGCTTTCCAGCGATGCCATCAACCACCGTCTGGATGCTGTGGAAAGCCTGGTCAACCAAACCGTACAGCGCGGCGATCTGATCGAAGAACTGCATTACATCGCCGATCTGGAGCGTATGATGACCCGCACGGTCTACGGCTCGGCCACGCCCAAAGAGATCTATGCCATGGCACAGACCTGTGAGCGCCTGCCCAGCCTGCGCCAGCAGGCCGAAAGCTGCGGCTGCGCCGAACTCAGCGAAATCGTCTCCAGGATCGACCCGCTGAGCGATATCAAGGACAAGATCTATGCCGCTGTGGACCCTGACGCACCTTCTACCCTGAAGGATGGTGGTGTCATTGCCAAGGGCTACCACCCCGAGGTGGACGAGCTGCGTTCCATCCGCGATAACACCAAGGGCGTGCTGGCTCAGCTCGAGACCCGTCTGCGGCAGGAGACCGGCATCCCCAAGCTGAAGATCGGCTATAACCACGTGTTTGGCTATTTCATCGAGGTCAGCAACTCTTATAAGGCACAGGTGCCGGAGAGCTACATCCGCAAGCAGACTCTGACCACCGGCGAACGCTACATCACACAGGAGCTCAAGGAGCTGGAAAATAAGATCCTGGGTGCTCACGAGCGGCTGATCGCTCTGGAACACCGGCTGTTCAATGAGCTGCTGGAAAGCATTGGTGCCCAGCTCGACCGCATCCAGCGTACAGCCAACGCCGTGGCAGAGTTGGACGTGCTGGCCGCTCTGGCTCAGGTGGCAGCAGAAAACAACTACTGCCGCCCCACTGTGGATGAGAGCGACCAGCTGACCATCGTGGAGGGCCGCCACCCTGTGGTGGAGCAGATGCTCAAGGGCAGTCTGTTTGTACCCAACGATACCACCCTGAACTGCGGCGAAGATCGCTGCCTCATCATCACCGGCCCTAACATGGCGGGCAAATCGACCTATATGCGCCAGAATGCGCTGATTGCCCTGATGGCACAGATCGGTTCCTTTGTTCCGGCCAGAGAGTGTCATGTGGGTGTAGTGGATGCCATCTTTACCCGCATCGGCGCGTCGGATGACCTTTCGGCAGGTCAGTCCACCTTTATGGTGGAGATGACCGAGGTGGCAGAGATCCTGAAGAACGCTACCTCCCGCAGTCTGGTGGTGCTGGATGAGATCGGGCGCGGCACGTCCACCTTTGACGGCATGAGCATTGCCCGCGCCGTGGTGGAGCACATCAGCGACCCTGCCAAGGGACTGGGCTGCAAAACCCTCTTTGCCACCCATTACCACGAGCTGACGGACCTTGAGGGCACCATCAGCGGCGTGAAAAATTACAACATTGCGGTGAAAAAGCGGGGTGAGGACATCACCTTCCTGCGCCGCATCGTTCGCGGCCCTGCCGATGACAGCTATGGCATCGAGGTGGCAAAGCTGGCCGGTCTGCCCGGCACTGTGACCCGCCGCGCCCACGAGGTGCTGCGCGCACTGGAAGCCACTGCCCCCAAGAACAAGGTGGAGCAGATGGACTTTGACGCGCTGCAGGAGTATAACTCTCCCGCAGTGCCCAGCGAGGTGCTGGAAAAACTGGATGCGCTGGATGTGGAAACGCTGACCCCCATTGAAGCGCTGAATTTCCTGTACGAGCTGAAAAAGACCTTGAAGGGCAGCCTGAACGGCTGATTTCCTAAAAAACAGGGGAGGGAACGAATATGGCAGTCATCCATGTTCTGGACAAGCACACGGCGGAGCTCATTGCAGCCGGTGAGGTGGTGGAGCGGCCTGCTTCCGTGGTAAAGGAGCTGCTGGAAAACGCCATTGATGCCGGGGCAAGCCAGATCACCGTGACCATTGAATCAGGCGGCGTGAAGCTGATCGAGATCAGCGACAACGGCTCGGGCATTGAAGCAGAGTATATCCCCACGGCATTCATCCGCCACGCCACCAGTAAGATCCGGACGGAGGATGATCTGAACCATATCCACACCCTGGGCTTCCGTGGAGAAGCGCTGGCTTCCATTGCCAGCGTGGCGCGGGTAGAAGTACTGACCCGTACTGAGAACGACGAGTGCGCCTCTGTCTACCGCATCGAGGGCGGCGAGGATTATCCGCTGGAGCCCGGTGCACGCGGCGTGGGCACTACCATCCGAGTGCAGGATCTGTTCTACAACACCCCGGCCCGGATGAAGTTCCTCAAAAAGGATTCCAGCGAGGGTACCTTTGTGGCGGATATCGTGGCCCATGTGGCCCTGAGCCACCCCGAGGTCAGCTTCAAGTTTGTCCGGGAAGGCAAGCTGCAGTATGTCACCCCCGGTGACGGCAAGCTGCGCAGTGCCGCCTACGCGGTGCTGGGCCGGGAATTCAGCCGTGACCTCATGGAGCTGGACAATCAGGAAGGGGTCTACCGGGTGTGGGGCCTCATCACCCAGCCCAGGAGCTGCCGCGCCAGCCGCAGTATGCAGTATTTCTACATCAATGGGCGCTATGTTCGCAACCGCACCATGATGGCGGCCATGGAAACAGCGTTCAAAGGCACCACGATGCAGGGCAAGTTCCCTGGAGGAATCTTGCTTCTGGAAATGCCTGCTGACCTTGTGGACGTCAATGTCCACCCGGCCAAGACTGAGGTGCGCTTTGCCCGGGAAAACGATATCTTTGATCTCGTTTATCACGCTGTCAAGCTGGCACTGGCCCAACCGGGCACCGGAGAGCGGCGCTTCGCCTTTGAAGAGGATAAAAAAGATGAAGAATCCAACAAATATGAAATAAGCGATAACACGATAGAAAATGATGTAAAGAAGAACAACTTTACAGGACTTTCTGCCATCATTCCGGGCCAGGCTGAGCCGGGAACGCTCCATGAGCATACCCCTCAGCCCCAGCGGAGCTTCCGGAGCTTCACTCCGGCACCGGCAGCAGCACCGCCGTCCCGTCCGGCACCTGCAAGCCACCCGGATATCCTGCCTGTGCCGGACACTGCCGAGGAAAAGCCGACAGAGCACAGCTGGACAACGGTTGCATCGGGCCTGCCCATCCGGCAGGATGCCACCCTGCACAGCCCGGCACCAGCTCCCACGGAGAGTGAGCCTGAAGCACCCGCCTTTGCCGCAGCGCTGGGGGAAGGTGCATTGGACATTGAACCGGACAGCGCAGATCTGCCCGAACATCAGGACCACATGGCGGCATGGGATCCTGCCCCCAAGGAGGAAATGCCTGCCGCCCCAGCTCCGCAGCAGACCTCTGCTGCCGAGGATACGTCGGAACAGTTGGGCTTTGACGTGCAGGAAGACCCTGCCCCTCTGCGCTATGTGGGTGAGATCTTCAAGACCTACATCCTCGCTGAGCGCGGGGAGGAGATCTGCATCATTGATAAGCACGCCGCCCACGAGCGCCAGCTCTTCGAGAAGCTGGCGGCAAACTATGGAGATGTTCCGGCCCAGCTGCTGCTGGAGCCGCTGGTGGTGGAGCTGTCGGCGGAGGAAAAGACTGCCCTCCTCTCCAACCTTGAGCTGCTGGAAAGCGCAGGACTGGAGATCGATGACTTTGGCGGCAACAGCGTGTTCCTGCGCTCTGTGCCCGCGGATGTGGAACAGGGCAGCGCCGAGGATCTGCTGGTGGAGCTGGCGGATAAGCTCTCCAAGGGCAGCCGCGATGCCCTGAGCGAAAAGACTGAGTGGGTGCTCCATTCCATCTCCTGCCGCGCGGCCATCAAGGCGGGGGATAAGACCTCCCCGCAGGAGCTGATGGCATTGGCTGAAAAGATCCTCTCGGGCGAGGTACCGCCCTTCTGCCCCCATGGTCGGCCTTGTGTCCTTAAATTGACCCGGAAGGAGCTGGAAAAGCAGTTTGGACGGATCGTGTAACAAAAAGCACCCGGTGCTGGCCGTGGTTGGCCCCACGGCTTCCGGCAAGACCGCGCTGGGCGTTGCACTGGCCGAGCAGTTCGGCGGTGAGATCATCAGCGCCGATTCGATGCAGATCTATAAAGGTCTTGATGTGGGCACCGCCAAGGTGACCCCCGAGGAGACTCGCGGCATTCCGCACCATGGGGTAGATATCCTGCAGCCCGATGAACTGTTCAGCGTGGCGGATTTCACCGCGCTGGCCGGAGCGCTGGAGCATGAGATCTCCAGCAGAGGACATCTGCCCATCCTCGTGGGCGGCACCGGGCTCTATGTCCAGAGTTTTTTGTATGGTGTCCGCTTTGCTGCTGAGAAAACGCCGGACGGTTTGCGGGAACAGCTGGCCGCAGAACTGAATGAAAAAGGCCCGGAAGCCATGTATGCGGAGCTGCAGGCAGTGGACCCCGAAGCAGCGGCGGCCATCCATCCGAACAACCATGTCCGGGTGCTGCGGGCGCTGGAACATTACCGCGCCACCGGGAAAAAGCTCAGTGAGCAGAAAGCAGACTCGCTCCCGCCCGAAAAGCCCTACCGTTCTCTGATCCTTGGGCTGGATTTCCCGGAGCGCGCCCAGCTCTACCGCCGCATCGACCTGCGGGTGGATCAGATGATGGAGCAGAATCTGCTGAACGAGGCAAAACGTGTGTGGGAACACCGGGATACCTATAAGACGGCGGCCCAGGCCATCGGATACAAAGAATTCTTCCCCTACTTTGCGGGGGAGAGTGCGCTTGCCCCTTGCGTGGAAAAGCTGAAACAGGCTTCCCGCAACTATGCCAAGCGCCAGCTGACCTGGTTCCGCCACATGGAGGGCATCTGCTGGCTGGATGCCTCGGCCCCGGATGTCCGGGAACAGGCCGCATGTCTCACAAATGAATTTTTAGCGAAAGGATGAGCGATATGCAGGAAGAAAACCGCGAGGGCATCTCCGGCGCACTGAAAACGCTGGCCGCTGTCGTCATCGTGTTTCTGCTGCTGGCGGCATTGTATGTGGGCTATCAGGCAATGCAGGTGCTGTTTCCGCCCAATACCTACGAGACCGCCCTGCTGGCTACGGTGGAGGACACCGTGGATGCCGAGGGGGTGCTCCTGTTTGAGGAAAGCTACGTTGCGGGCGGCGGCACGCTGGGGTATCTGGTGGCAGACGGCGAACGTGTTTCGGCAGGCACAGCGGTGGCTGAGATCTACAGTGATGCAGCACAGGCCACCCTGCGCCAGCAGCTGACCCAGATCAATGACCAGATCGACCTGCTGCAGCGCTCCCAGAACACCACTTCGGTGCAGCTGGAATCCCTGCGCAAGAACCGTTCCGCTGCTCTGTACGACCTGATGGATTCGCTGGATGCAGGGGACTACGAGGATACCGATGCGGAGAAGGAAAATTACATTCTGGCCCAGAACAAGCTCTGGGTCATCACCGGCGAGGTGGCCAGCTTCTCCGACCAGATCACCGCGCTGACCCAGCAGGCCGCCACGGTGCAGTCCCAGCTGGGCAATCCATCCCAGATCACGGCCCCGCAGACGGGCTATTTCATCCGCAGCTCCAGCTCCGGGCGGCTGAACGCAGGTTCTGCCGATATCCTTGCCCTGGATGCAGCCAACCTGAAAGCCTACGTTGAATCCTCCCCGGAGATCGCGCTGGACGGCTGCGCAGGCAAGATCGTTTCAGGCTTTACCTGGTACTATGCCGGGGTGTGCTCAGCCAAACAGGCGGAAAAGCTGCTGGGCAGGGACGGCAAGCCCTTGACCAAGAGCGTTGAGATCCGCTTTCCCGGTCAGGTGGAAACGCCCCTCAAGGCAAAGGTCAGCGAGGTGAACATCGATGCGGAGAACGACATTGCCCGTTTCGTCCTCTCCTGCGAGATCATCAACGGCGATGTGCTCCGGCTGAACTGTGCCGATGCCCAGATCATCGTGGGCCGCAACACCGGCCTGCGGGTGCCTGCTGCTGCGGTGCACTACCTCAAGGAGGACGGCTCCGAGGCAGAAGGTCAGGGTGAGAACTACATCCCCGGTGTGTATGTGAAGTACGGCAACCTGGCCCGCTTCTGCCGCATCGACCCTGTGGACGATGCCCACCCGCAGATCACAGACGGTGATGACCTCATCGTTTTGCCCAGCGGAACGGCTGGTTCTGTCAGTCAGGTTCGGCTTTATGACGAGATTATTGTCTCCGGACAAAATTTGTATGATGGAAAACTTTTGTAGTTATTGACATCTGCGGCAAAAAATCCGATAATAGTAAAAGCTATTTGCATCTCTTTTGCAAAAGGCGCCAGGCAGCTGCGGCTGCCCGAATGAAAGGAGCAGATACTATGTCTTTCGTGGATAGTCTCAAAAAGGGCCTTTTCGGCGGTGAGGACGATTACGACGATCAGTACATCGACGACGGCCCCCAGATGGTGAACAACAACAGCGGTCTCGGCGTTGGCATGGACGATGCAGAGGAAGAGCCGGTGGAGGGTGCCCAAAAGAAGAACAAGGTGGTCAACATCCACGCCACCACCCAGCTCAAGGTCGTTCTGGTAAAGCCCGAGCGCTTTGAGGATGCCAGCACCATTGCAGACCACCTGAACAACAAGCGCACGGTCGTGCTGAATCTGGAGTCTACCAACAAGGAAGTTTCCCGCCGTCTGGTGGATTTCCTGTCCGGCGTGGCTTACGCCAACAACGGCCAGATCAAGCGCGTTGCCAACAGCACCTTCATCATTACCCCGTACAACGTGGACATTATGGGCGATCTGCTGGACGAGCTGGAGAACAATGGCGCGTTCTATTGATCCTGCTCCCAGGGCAGTGCGGGGCTTTGTGCCCGCCCGCACCGATGAAGAGCGCTTTCTGATGCGGCATGTGGAGGATCTGGCCCGCGCGGCCGAGGGACGCGGCATTGCCCGCTACTCCGGCTTTTTGAGCGACAGGGAACAGGATCTGGCCCGTGCTGCGCTGAACCGTGCCGATGTGCCGGAGAGCGACTATCATTTTGAAGGCGGCTGGCCCGGAGCAGAGCGGAAGCTGCTCTGCCTGGAGCCGGAGGGCTGCTACCCTGCAAGCCCGCTGTGCTGTGTGAAGCTGACCTGCCGCACCCTTTCAGGGGCGGCACTGCCGAGTCACAAGGATTATCTGGGCAGCCTGATGGGGCTGGAGCTGCGGCGGGAAGCGCTGGGAGATATCGTGCTCCCGGCCGATACACCGGGCACTGCCTATGTCTTTGCGCTGGAAACGGCGGGGGAGCTCATCTGCCGAGAACTGCTGCAGGTGGGCCGGACAGAGGTCACCACCACGCTGCTTTCGCTGGATGAGGTACCCGAATTCCCACAGGCAGAGCGCAAAACGCAGACAGCCACCGTGTCATCTTTGCGGCTGGACGCTGTGCTTGCGGCCATGCTCCATTGCAGCCGTGGGCAGGCGTGTGAGTGGATCGCGGCGGGCCGGGTGGAGATCAACCATCTGCCTGCCGAAAGTGCCCACGCCCCGGTGTATGAGGGTGATGTATTCACGGTGCGCGGCAAGGGGCGCTTTAGCCTGACGGCCCTGCCCGGAAAAAGCAAAAAAGACCGATCGATCATCGAGTTTTTTCAATATTGAATGAAAAGGGAGGAAACCACTATGCTGACCCCGCAGGATGTGCGTGCTGCACAGTTTGAAAAGAACATCCGCGGCTACCGGACCGAAGAGGTGGACCGTTTCCTGGATAAAGTAGAGGAGCAGCTGAAGCAGGATGAAGATCAGGCTGAGGAGCTGCGCCGCCAGATCGCTGAGCTGACCGCCGAGAATCAGCGTCTGCACAAGGAAATGGAGAGCTACGAGGCTGACGGCGATATGCTCAAGAGCGCGCTGATCAATGCCCAGCGGATGGGTGAGAATGTTATCCGGGAAGCAAACCAGAAGTCGGAAGAGATCCTGCATCGCGCAAATCTGCGCGGTGATGATATTATCCGTGATGCCAACGAGCTGCTGCAAAAAGCCAGTGACCGCGCGGATGAGATCATCAACGAGGCAAACGAGAAAAAGCTTGCCCAGGAGCGCGAGTATGACCGCGTCCGGCTGGAAGTGACTCGTTTCAAGTCCGATGTGCTGAACCTGTACCGCAGCCATGTTGAGTCTCTGAGCCGCCTGCCTGAGTTCCAGAAGGAGGAGCCCGCTGAGGATGCTCCTGCCGAGGACGAGGCGGCAGCTTCCGAAACCACTGCCGCCGCTGTGACCGAGGAGATCGCCGAGGCACAGCCTGCTGCAGCGGATGTGGATGCTGAGGACGAGACCCCTGCGGATGAAAAGACCAGCGAGGAGTTCTGGGCACAGGACGAAAGCCAGCTCAAGCTCGACCCGCCCCCGGCCCCTGCCGCCGAGGATGAGGCTGCAGCGCCGGACTACGCCGCTTTTAAGGGCGTGAAGTTCAGCGAGTGATCCCAAAGCGTTTTAGTAAATTAGAGGAGTGTGTAACCATTGGCTAAGAATAAGTCTCAGTACGACAGTACCCTGAATCTGCCCAAGACTCTGTTTGAGATGCGTGCCGGTCTGCCCAAGAAGGAGCCCGCCATGCTGGAGGATTGGGAGAAGAATGACCTGTACAACAACCTGATCAAGCACAATGACGGCAAGCCCAAGTTTGTCCTGCACGACGGCCCTCCGTATGCAAACGGCAACATCCACATGGGCACCGCCCTGAACAAGATCATCAAGGATATCATCATCCGCGACAAGAACATGGAGGGCTTCCAGGCTCCCTATGTGCCCGGCTTTGATACCCACGGCCTACCCATTGAGCTGAAGGCTCTGTCCTCTCTGGGCGAGAAAAAGAAGGACATCTCCAAGCTGGAGCTGCGCCAGATCTGCGAAAAGTTTGCCACCGAGCATATCGACATTATGAGCGACCAGTTCAAGCGTCTGGGCGTTATCGGTGACTTTGAGCACCCCTACCTGACCCTGAAGCCTGAGTTCGAGGCCCGCCAGATCGAGATCTTTGGCGAGATGGCCAAGAAGGGCTACATCTACAAGGGCCTGAAGCCCGTGTACTGGTGCCCCGACTGCCGCACCGCTCTGGCTGAGGCAGAGATCGAGTACGGCGAGGACGACTGCGATTCCATCTTCGTCCGCTTCCATGTATCTCAGGACCCCAACGGTGTGCTGGCAAAGCACGGCATCCCGATGGATAAGACCTACTTCGTGATCTGGACCACCACCACCTGGACCCTGCCCGCCAACGAGGCCATCTGCCTGAACGGTGCCTTTGAGTATTCCTTTGTCAAGATCGGCGAGGAGTACCATATCATGGCCACCGAGCTGGTCAAGAGCGTGATGGATGCCTGCCATATTGAGAACTACGAGATCGTGGGCGAGCCTGTTTCCGGCGCTGAGTTCGAGCTGATGCGCTACAACCACGTCTATCTGCCCAAGGAGGGCACCGTCATCCTGGGTGACCATGTCACGCTGGAAAGCGGTTCCGGCTGCGTCCACACCGCAGGCGGCCACGGCGTGGATGACTTCAATGTTTCTCAGAAGTACAACGTGCCCATCACTGTTCCCGTGGACGACGGCGGCTGCCTGACGGAGCTGGCCGGCAAGTACGCAGGTCAGCGTGTCTGGGCTGCCAACAAGACCATTCTGGCCGACCTGACCGAGGCTGGTGCCATCATGGGTCAGGTGCACATCAAGCATCAGTACCCCCACTGCTGGCGCTGCCACAACCCCATCATCTTCCGTGCCACCGAGCAGTGGTTCTGCTCTGTTGCCAAGTTCCGTGACGATGTCTACAAGGCCATCGACACCGTGAAGTGGATGCCTGACTGGGGCCACGACCGCATGAAGGGCATGGTCCGTGACCGCAACGACTGGTGCATCAGCCGTCAGCGTACCTGGGGTGTGCCCATCCCGGCTTTCTACTGCAAGAAGTGCGGTGCTTACCACATCACCGATGCCACCATCAAGGCTGTCAGCACGCTGTTCCGCAAGGAAGGCTCCGATGCCTGGTACAAGTACGAGGCAGAGCAGATCATCCCCGCAGGTGAAGTCTGCGAGAAGTGCGGCGCTTCCGAGTGGACCAAGGATACCGACATCATGGATGTCTGGTTCGATTCCGGTTCCACCCATGCTGCCGTTCTGGAGGAGCGCCCGGAGCTGAGCTTCCCGGCCGACATGTATATGGAGGGCGGCGACCAGTTCCGCGGTTGGTTCCAGTCCAGCCTGCTGACCAGCGTGGCTGCCAAGGGCTGCGCACCTTATAAGTCCGTTCTGTGCCACGGCTGGGTTGTGGACGAGCAGGGCAAGCAGATGCACAAGAGCGCCGGCAACGGCGTGGAGCCCAGCGAGATCATCAAGGACTACGGTGCGGATATCATCCGCCTGTGGGTCGCTTCTTCCGACTACACTGTGGATGTGCGCGCCGGTAAGAATATCTTCAAGCAGCTGAGCGAGGCTTACCGCAAGATCCGTAACACCGCCCGCTTCATTCTGGGCAATCTGGATGGCTTTGACCCCAACACCGATTGTGTGGCAGATGACCAGCTGCAGGAGATCGACCGCTGGGCACTGGCTGCTCTGGATGACCTGATCGTGAATGCCAAGGCAGGCTATGATGTGTATGACTTCAACAAGGTCTATCACGCCGTCTACAACTTCTGCGTTGTTGCTATGTCCAACTTCTACCTGGATGTGACGAAAGACCGCCTGTACTGCACCAACGGTGTGGGCCGCAAGGCTGCCCAGACCACCATGTACAAGATCCTGGTCGCTCTGGACAAGATCATTGCCCCCATCCTCTGCTTCACCAGCCAGGAGATCTGGGACTTCCTGCCCAAGACCGAAGGCATGAACAAGTACGTTGTGTTCGAGGCAATGCCCAAGGCAGGCCAGTACGCTGCAGACGATGCCTTCAAGGCCAAGTGGGCACAGCTCATTGCTGTCCGTGACGAGGTCAAGAAGGTGCTGGAGCAGGCCCGTGCAGAAAAGACCATCGGTGCTTCTCTGGAAGCTTCCGTTACCCTGTACTGCAATGATGCCGTCTATGACCTGCTGAACAGCATTCCCATGGACGAGCTGGCTGACCTGATGATCGTCTCCCATGTGGAGCTGGTCAAGGGCGAGGGTGGTTCCGCCTCCGCTGTTGAGGGTCTGGGCGTTGCTGCTGCACATGCCACCGGCGAAAAGTGCGAGCGCTGCTGGAAGTATTCCGCAGACATCGGCACCCACGCCGCACATCCCACCCTCTGCGCACGCTGCGCAAGCGTGGTGGAAGCATAAGCCTTCCTGAAATAAACGCTGCGGCGCTCCTTTCGAGCAGGGAGCGCCGCTTTTTGGTATCAGAACACAGGCGGCAGCGTGCCGCCGTTGGGAGTATTTTTATGGCATTTGTGATCTTCAATCTGCTGTGCGTTGCGGCGCTGGTCGGTCTCGATCAGGCCATCAAGTTCTGGGCTGTCAGCGTTTTGCAGCCGGTGGGCGCAATGCCGCTGATCCCCCATGTGGTGGAGCTGCGGTTCGTGCTCAACCAGGGCATGGCATTCAGCCTGCTCAGCGGCAAGCAGCTGTTTTTGATCGTTGCAACCAGCGCAGCATTGCTGCTGGTTGCTTATTGGCTGTTCTTCCGCAGCCGGAACAACCGGCTGCAGCAGGCCGCACTCATCCTGGTGCTGGGCGGCGGCATCGGCAACCTGATCGACCGTGTGCTGAACGGCGAGGTAGTGGATTACATCAACCTGCTGTTCATGCGGTTTGCGGTGTTCAATTTTGCAGATATCTGTGTCTGCGTTGGTGTGGCACTCTGGGTGCTGGTCATTTTCCTGGAGGAGCTGCACGAGGATACGAAAAAGGGCCCGAAGGAGCAGTAAGCCATGGAGCAGCGTGAATACATCGTAGAAGCCGAGGGCGCAGGCCAGCGCATCGACCGCTTTCTGAGCGGCGAGGACACCGGCCTTTCCCGCAGTGCCCTGCAGGGCCTAGTGGCTGAGGGCCATGTGCTCTGCAACGGCAAGGCCCCGGCCAAAAGCCTGAAGCTCAAGGCAGGGGATATCATCCTGTTGGAGATCCCCGACGCAAAGCCCATCGAGGCTGTACCGCAGGAGATCCCGCTGGACATCATCTATGAGGATGCACACCTTCTGGTGGTCAACAAGCCCAAAGGGATGGTCGTCCACCCGGCTCCCGGCAACCCGGACGGCACCCTGGTCAACGCTCTGCTCTGGCACTGCAAGGGCAGCCTTTCCGGCATTGGCGGCGAGATCCGGCCCGGCATCGTCCACCGCATCGATAAGGACACCAGCGGCCTGCTGGTGGTGGCAAAGGATGATGCAACCCACATCGGCCTTTCCCAGCAGATGGCAGTGCACAGCGTGGAGCGGGCCTACAATACCATCGTCTATGGCGGCTTTGCCCAGGATGAAGGCTTTGTGGAGAGCAACCTGGGCCGCAGCAAGACCGACCGCAAGAAGATGGCGGTCTATCCGGCCAGTGAGCCCCACACAAAGTACGCCTATACCGGCTACAAGGTGCTGGAACGGCTGGGCGAGTTCACGATGCTGGAGTGCCGCCTGAAAACGGGCCGTACCCACCAGATCCGCGTTCACATGGCTTCCATCCACCACCCGGTGGCGGGCGACCCGGTGTACGGCCCCCACAACTGCATCACCAGCCTGCATGGGCAGTGCCTGCATGCAAAAACGCTGGGGTTTGTTCACCCCATCACGGGCGAACACCTGCGGTTCGATTCTGAGCTGCCGGATTACTTCACCCGCTTCTTGACCACGCTCCGTCAGCGCACAGGAGGAAATACCCTATGAAAGAGACGACCATTGACCAGACCTTAGTCCTCTGCGATCTGGACAGCCTGCTGCTGGATGCCGCAGGCAATCTGCCTCAGCTCCAGCGGGACGTGCTGCAGCTTTTTGCCAGCAGGGGCGGCAGGCTGACCGTGTTCTCTCAGCGCTCGCCCCGGGCGGTCCGCTCTCTGTTGGGCGGGGTGCGGCTCAGTGCGCCAGCGCTGGTCTGCGGCGGCACACTGGCCTACAACTTTTCGGAGGGCTCCGGCACCGCGCTGTGCAGCTTTGAGGGGATGGAGGAGTCTGTCCTGAAGATGCTGCCCTCCCTGTCCGGCGTTGGCATTGCCCTGCAGATGCGCGATGGCTCCACCCGCGCTGTGCGGATGAGCGAAGGGCTAGTGTTCCACCTCAAGCAGGAGTGGACTCCCTTTGTGCTGAGCAACGCCGCTGATGTCAAGGGTGAGGACGTTCTGCGCATCCTGTTCTATCAGGACAAAAAGCAGATGCCCATTCTGCCCACACTGCAAAAGGCGCTGGGGGACGCGGCAGCTTTCCTGCATGCGGAGCGCCTTGCGCAGGATACGCTGGTGCTTACCCCGGGCCTTGTCTCAGGCAGTACCATGCTCAACGCCGTCTGCCCTCCCTCCGGCTATGCCGCCGAGCAGCTGACGGTGCTGGCCGGCTGCACCCAGATGCTCGACCTTGTCCATCTGGCGGGGGAGAGCGTTGTGCCTGCGGATGCCGCGCCTGAACTGCGCCTTGCTGCCAACCGGATGACCCTGACTGACCACGATACCGGTGCAGCGGCAGAGCTTTTGTACGGCATGGTGCGCCGTGCGGAAACTTCTGCGTAAAATCATTGTAAAGCTCTCTGCAAATTCTCCGCAGAGGGCTTTCTTTTTCAGAGAAAGTCGGGTACAATGGGATGAAGAAAGCCAATCTCACAAAAACGGAACAGAGATTTCTGTGGACAGCGGCCCTTGTTTGCGCGGTGTGCGTCGCGCTGGCGTTTGGGTTTGCCGTTCCGCGGCAGACAGGGCCGGGCCGTGCAGCCGGGAGTGAAACACCGCTCATCCAGCTGGCGCGGGTCGATCTGAACACCGCCGGGCAGGACGCTCTCTGCACCCTGCCGGGAGTAGGGGAGCAGCGCGCCCAGGCCATCATCGAATACCGGGAGCAGTACGGACGCTTTGCTGCGGTAGAAGAGGCCGCCGCCGTGCCCGGCCTGACAGAAGCGGTGGTGGAAGAGTGGGATGGGCTTGCTTACGTGAGCTGAAGCGCTGCGGCGAAAGCCGCAGGTCAGGGAAAAAGGGAGTAAACTACTATGAAAGAGGATACGATCTTCATCAACCGTGAACTCAGCTGGCTGGACTTTAACCGCCGTGTGCTGGTGCTGGGCAAGGATAAGAATGTCCCGCTGGCGGAGCAGGTGAAATTCCTTGCCATTTATGGCTCCAATCTGGATGAATTTTTCATGGTGCGTGTGGGCTCTCTGCAGGAGCGCGCCAACCTTGCACGCAGTCAGAAAGATAAGGACAAACGTGAGAACAAGACCAATATGACGGCCGAGGAACAGCTGAACGCCATCATGCCCAAGGTTGCCCATCTGCAGGAGGACTGCGATAAATACTACGAGAAAGCGCTGGAAAATCTGGATGCCTGCGGCTATAAAAAGGTAAACTTTGATGCGATGGATAAGGAGCAGGAGCGCTTCTGGAAAAAGTACTTCCAGAACGAGCTGTTCCCCATCCTCAGCCCGCAGATCGTGGACAACCGCCACCCGTTCCCGTTCCTGCGCAATAAGGAGATCTACCTCGGCGCTCTGCTCAAGGAGAAAGAGGGCCAGAGCCTTGGCATGATCCCTATCTCCAGCCAGATGGAGCGGCTGATCCTGGTGCGCCGGGAGGGCAAGACCGAGTTAGCCCTGACAGAGGAACTGGTGCTGCATTACGCGTCCCTCATCTTTGGCAAGGATGCCGTGCAGGAAAAGTGCCTGTTCCGCGTCACCCGCAACGCCGACATTGATGTAAAAGAGGGCATGATGGACCATGATATCGATTACCGCGAGATCATGGCCGACCTGCTCAAGCGCCGCCGCAAGCTGGCCGCTGTCCGCCTGCAGGTAACTCCCACGGCCCCGCAGGAGATCCTGCGTCTCCTCTGCGACAAATTAGAGCTGAGCCATAAGCGGGTGTTTGCCCAGAAGAGCCCGCTGGATCTGAGCTTCTTCTACAAGCTCACCGGTAAAATGGAGGCCGAGGGCAACCCGGAGCTGTTCTATCCCACGGCCCGGCCCATGCTGCCGCCCCAGGATTATGACCTTGCCGCCGAGGTAGAAAAGCACGATGTCCTGCTCAGTTATCCGTATCAGTCCATCCGTCCCTTCATCGCGATGCTGAAAAAGGCTGCGCGGGATCCGGAGGTCATCTCCATCAAGATGACCCTTTACCGGATGGCGCGGGAATCCCAGATCGTGCAGGCCCTGATCGAAGCCGCCGAAAATGGCAAGGAAGTGGTGGCTCTGGTGGAGCTGCGTGCCCGCTTTGACGAGCAGAACAACATCGACTGGTCCAAGCAGCTGGAAGAGGCTGGCTGTACCATTCTCTATGGCTTTGATGATTACAAGGTGCACTCCAAGTTGACCCTTATCACCAAGAAGGGCCCGCAGGGCTACAGCTACATCACCCAGATCGGCACCGGCAACTACAACGAAAAGACCAGCGAGCTCTATACCGATTATTCGTTCATCACGGCAGATCTGGGCATCGGTGAGGAAGCCTCCAACGTGTTCCAGAACCTTGCCGTGCAGAAGCTGACGGAGACCACCGAGAAAATGCTGGTGGCTCCTCTGCGCTTCAAGAGCGTGCTGCTGGACGAGATGGACCGGGTCATCAATGCCGCCAAGCTGGGCCGCCCCGCATCCATGATCCTGAAAAACAACTCCATCTCGGATCGGGATATCATCCTGAAGCTCGAAGAAGCCAGCTGTGCGGGGGTTCGCATCGATATGATCGTGCGCGGTATCTGCTGTGTCCGCGCCGAGGTGCCGGGCAAGACCGAGAACCTGCATATCCGCAGTCTGGTGGGCCGCTACCTTGAGCATGGCCGCATCTACAGCTTCTACGATGGCGTGACCACCCGCATCTATATCGCCTCCGGCGATTTCCTCACCCGCAACACCGAGTGCCGCGTGGAGGTGGGCGTCCGGGTGGAGGACCCTGTCCTCATCCAGAAGCTGAGCGATATCCTGCAGCTGCAGCTGCGGGATAACGTCAATGCCCGGGAGATGCGGGCAGACGGCAGCTATCAGAAGGTGAAAGCGGCCCCCGGTGAGCCCCTTGTCAACGGCCAGATGGACATGTACGATCTGCTCCGGGATGACTGGCTCGCCCGGGATACCGCTTCTGCGGCAGAACCGGAGCAGCCCGAGCCAAAGGCACCGGAACGGCCGTCTGAGCCCGAAACAAGACCGGAGCCGGTTCAGGTGGCGGAGCAGCCCCCAGAACCAGCAAAACAGCCTGCCACGTTGAAAGCAGCACCTGCTCCGGCTGTGCAGAGCGCACCCGCTCCGCACGCTGTTGATCGCGCGGAACGGCACGGTCACCCCAGCCTCTTCCAGCGGCTCCATGACTGGCTCCGCCGGTAAATACGGAAAGAGCACCCTCTGGGAAATCTCCCAGGGGGTGTTTTGGTTCTCAGTGATCTTCCTCCTGCATACACTTTCCAGAACGGAGGGCGAAAAGATGCAGGCAAAACATGGACGAGCAGGGAAACACAATCGATATCAATGGGCGGCGGTGCTGACTCTGATGGTGCTGCTGATCATTCTGCTGGCGGGCAGGGTGCTCCCGGTCTGTGCGGGCAAAAATATCCCGGCGGGAGCCAGCCTGAAACAGGCAAAGCCGGGGCAGACGCTCTGCTTCCCGCTGGAAACGGCGGCGTGGCGTGTCTCTGACCCTTATGGCTGGCGGAAGGATCCCTTTACCGGGGAAAAAGCCTTCCACCGGGGCGGAGGGCACACCGGTCCTTGCGGCACTGGACGGTGTGGTGACCGCCGCCCGGCGTGGAACCGCTTACGGCAACTATGTCCGGCTGACCCATGGGGACGGGCAGGAAACGCTCTATGCCCACATGCAGTATCTCTATGTCCGGGCCGGGGAGGTGGTTGCAGCAGGCCAGCGGCTGGGCACTGCCGGACAGACGGGCCGTGCCACCGGGGCACACCTGCACTTTGAATTTCTGACAGGCGGCATCCGGTATGATCCTTCTGCCGCACTGAGCCTGCCATGATGCGGCATCGATTCCGGTATGGGCCGCTTGTGTTCCGGGACCCGTTGCTGCTCTGCGGGGCGCTGTACGTTCTGCTCTATTTCGATGCAAGCGGGTTTCTGCGGCTGGGGCTGCTGGCGGCATTCCTGCATGAGTGGGGGCACATTGGGGTATATCTTGCCCTGTTTGGGCAGTTTCCGGTCATTGAAGTCACCCTTACCGGCTTTTGTATGCGCACCCGGGGCAGGGAAATGACCCTGTGGCAGACCGCTCTCCTTGCCGCGGCAGGCCCTGCGGTGAATTTTGTGCTGGCCGGGCTCTGGATGCTTCGGCTGGAACAGCGGGCCACCATCCGGGCCAGTGCCTTTCTGGCGGCCAACCTCCTGACCGGGGCCTTCAACCTCCTGCCCATCCCGCCGCTGGATGGGGCACAGCTGGCGGCGTGCGGATGGTGGTGCCTCCAAAACAATGATTGCATTTCCCGGCAGAATCGGGTACAATAAAATGAATGAAGTAAAACTGTTCTGTCAATGGAGGAACTTGATGTTTGATCCCAAGCTGAAAGAAGCGCTGGGCCGGGTACAGAAGCCGGGCCGTTACACCGGCGGCGAACCGGGCAGCGTGTATAAAGACAAAGAAAAGGTGGATGTCCGGTTTGCATTCTGCTTCCCGGATACCTACGAGGTGGGAATGTCCTTCCTCGGTGAGAAGATCCTGTACGAGCTGCTCAACAGCCACGAGAACTGGTGGTGTGAGCGGGCCTTCATGCCCTGGCTGGATATGAAGGCTGAGATGGAGCGGCTGGACCTGCCCCTGTACACCATGGAAAGCAAGGACCCCCTGACCGATTTTGATGCGGTGGGCTTTACCCTGCAGTACGAGCTTTCCTATACCAACATTCTGGCAATGCTCGATCTGGCGCACATTCCGTTCTACGCAAAGGACCGCGACGAGCACTGGCCCCTGATCGTGGCGGGCGGCCCCTGCGCCTGCAACTCGGAGCCCATTGCAGATTTCTTTGATGTCATCCAGCTGGGTGAGGGTGAGAACCAGCTGCCTTCCATCTGCGCCGAGATCGAGCGTGCCAAGAAAGAGGGCAGCGTCTCCAAAAAGGAGCTGCTGCGCCGCATTGCAAAGATCCCCGGGGTCTACATCCCTGCCTTCTACGATGTGACCTACTTTGAGGACGGCCGGGTCAAGGCCATTACCCCCAACGAGCCGGGCATCCCGGCGGTCATCACCAAGGCCATCATCAAGGATCTGAACGAGTTTGCCCCGCCAACGAACTTTGTTGTGCCCATGGTGGGGGCCATCCAGGACCGTGCCAGCATTGAGGTGCTGCGCGGCTGTGTGCGCGGCTGCCGGTTCTGCCAGGCGGGCTTCCTGTACCGCCCCATGCGCCAGCGGGATGCCAGCCTGCTGAATAAGGCAGCACAGGATCTGTGTGCCAACACCGGCTATGAGGAGCTGAGCCTGTCCAGCCTGTCCACCTCCGACCACGGCCAGCTGGAAGAACTGCTGGATGATCTGAACGAGTGGGCCCCCAAGGAGCACGTCAGCCTCTCGCTGCCCTCCCTGCGGATGGACAACTTCTCCCAGAGCCTGATCGAAAAGACTACAAAGGTGCGCAAGAGCGGCCTGACCTTTGCGGCCGAGGCCGGTACCCAGCGCCTGCGGGATGTCATCAACAAGAATGTTACCTGGGATGAGATCGAAAAGACCTGCTCGCTGGCCTTTGCCAACGGCTATTCCTCGGTCAAGCTCTACTTTATGATGGGTCTGCCTACCGAGACGATGGAGGACATCGAGGGGATTGCCGAGACCGCCCAGAAGGTGGTAGATCTCTATTACTCCAACCCCAGGCACGCCAAGGGCAGGGGGGTGCAGGTGACCATCAGCTGTGCCTGCTTTGTGCCCAAGCCCCATACGCCTTTCCAGTTCGTGCCTATGGACACGGAGGAAAGCCTGCAGGCCAAGCAGAAGCACCTGCTGGAAAGCGTCCACAGCCGCAAGATCAAGGTGAACTATCACGACAGCACCACCAGTTTTCTGGAGGGCGTATTCGCCAAGGGCGACCGCCGTCTGGCTCCTGTTATTCTGGAAGCCTACAAACGAGGCTGTTACTTTGACGGCTGGGAAGAGTGCTTCAAGTATGATACCTGGATGCAGGTGTTTGAGGATCTGGGCATTGATCCCAAGTTCTACTGCCAGCGTCCCATTGGGCTGGACGAGGTGACCCCGTGGAGCCACATGGACTACGGTGTGACCCATGAATATCTGGTGCGGGAGTACAACAAGGCCCTTGCCGCCCAGACCACCCAGCCCTGCAACCGCGCCTGCCATGGCTGCGGTGCCAATCATCTGTTAGGAGGTCCCTGCTTTGATTACAGTCAGAATCTCGTTTGAGAAGAAGAATGAGGCCTCCTACATCTCCCTGCTGGATCTGCAGCGGGTGATGCAGCGGGTGCTCAAGCGCAGCGGCCTGCCTGTGTGGCACACGCTGGGCTTCAACCCCCACATCTACATGACCTTTGCCTGCCCGCTTTCGCTGGGGCAGGAGAGCGAGTGCGAATGCGTGGATGTCAAGACCGAGGCTGAGAACCCGGACTTTGCCCAGTGGCAGACCGAACTGAATGCCATCATGCCCACCGGCATCCGCATCACCCATGTGGGCCCGGTGCAGATGAAGGCTGACCTCATCGCCTTTGCCTGCTACCAGATCACCTACCCGGCAGCGGCAGCGGCTGTGCTGGAACAGTATAACGCGCTGGAAAGCGCCCCGGTGGAAAAGCACAGCAAAAAGGGCAAAAAGATCGTGGAGCTCAAGGATCACATCCCGCAGGTGGAATATACCACCGCAGGGGATCGTGTCTGCATGGAGCTCTGCCTGCCTGCCGCACAGGAGCTGAACCTGAATCCCTCACTGCTCACCGGCTTTCTGGAAGAAAAGTTTGGTCTGCCTGCCGCCAGCGCAGGCATCCTGCGCAAGCGCTTCCTGACGGCGGATCGGCAGCTCTTTGCCTGATTTCCCGGGCAAAGAATGCCTTTTGGGCAGAACAGAAAATTTTTGGGATTATTTTGGGCAAATCGCTTGATTTTACGGGCGTTTTGTGCTATCCTATTAAGGCGTTAGTGTCCGCTGATACCACAGCGGGGTTAATGACAATATCATTAAACGGGCGGTCCTCTGACGGCAAGGTGCCGTGCATGAACGTCTAAAAACAAATGGAGGATTCAAAAATGGACGCACTGAAGATTATTTCTGAAGGCAGCATCAAGGCTGAGAAGCCCCAGTTCAACGTTGGCGATACCGTCCGCGTTGACGTTCGCATCAAGGAAGGTGAGCGTGAGCGTATCCAGGCTTTCGAGGGCACCGTCATTGCTAAGAAGCACGGCGGCGTTGCAGAGACCTTTACCGTTCGCCGCGTTTCCTACGGTGTCGGCGTTGAGCGTGTCTTCCCCATCAACAGCCCCTTCGTCGAGAAGGTCACCGTTGTCCGCAAGGGCAAGGTCCGCCGCGCTAAGCTGTTCTATCTGCGTGGTCGTACCGGCAAGGCTGCTAAGGTTAAGAGCGATATTTGATGATCCCCGCGTAAAACCGGGAGAAAAGGGACAACTTGTTGTCCCTTTTTTCTTTATTCCGGGCCAGACAAGATTGTGAGGTGCATCGGGAAATGGAAAAGCATGCTTCAACACAGGAAACTGTGCGCGGACAGAATGTGTTTGAGTGGTACGAGGCGCTGATCTCCGCCGCGCTGGTGCTGGTGCTGGTATTCTCACTGTTCTTCCGCATCATTCAGGTGGACGGCGAATCCATGGTGCCCACCTTGCAGAACGGCGATAAGCTGATCGTCTGGGGCGCAGGCTACGAGCCCCAGCGGGGCGATGTGGTCATCGTGGACAGCTACACGGCCTACGGTAAGCCGCTGGTCAAGCGTGTCATTGCCAAGGGCGGCGATGTGGTGAACATTGATTATCAGGCGGGCACGGTCTCGGTGAACGGGGAAGTGCTGCAGGAAGCCTATATCGCTGAACCGACCTATCTTGGCTATGACGTAACGTTCCCGTACACGGTGCCGGAGGGCACGGTGTTTGTGATGGGCGATAACCGCAACGCCTCGCTGGACAGCCGCTCGTCCTATGTGGGCTGTATTGATGAACGCGATATTCTGGGCAAAGTGCTGCTCTGCTTTTTGCCCTTTTCGGATTTTGGGGTGGTAAAATGAACAACGATACCCGCTTTGCAAATCAATATAACATCCAATGGTTCCCCGGCCACATGACCAAGACCCTGCGGATGATGGAGACGGAGATCCAGCATGTGGATGCCAGTCTGGTGCTGCTGGATGCCCGCATCCCACTTTCCAGCCTGAACCCCGAGGTGGAGCGTATTACGGCCCGCAAGCCCAAGCTCTATGTGCTGAACAAGGCAGATCTGGCCGATCCTGCTGTGACAGAGGAGTGGATCAGATACTTCCACGCCGCCGATGCAGGCTGTGTGGCCATCAGCGCCAAGCAGAAGGGCGGTGCCAAGGCGGTGCAGACCGCCATTGAAAAGGAGCTGGCCTCGCTGCTGGAGCGCCGCCAGAACCGTGGTATGGGTGGTGCCAAAACTCAGGTGATGCTCTGCGGCATCCCCAACGTGGGCAAATCCACCTTCATCAACACCTTTGCAGGTTCTGCCCGTGCCAAGGCGGCCGACCGCCCCGGCGTGACCAAGGGCAAGCAGTGGGTCAGCACCGAAAAGTTTGACCTGCTGGATATGCCCGGCGTGCTCTGGAAAAAGTTTGATTCCAAGACCATTGCTTCTAATCTGGCCTTCATCGGCTCCATTAAGGATGATATTCTGGATGTGGAAGAGCTGGCCATGAATCTGCTGGATGAGGTGCGCCGCAATTACCCCGACCTCGTGGCCCAGCGCTACAAGCTGGATGCAGAGACGCTGGCCCTGCCGCCCTACGAACTGATGGAGGCTATCGGCCGCAAGCGCGGTCTGCTGGTGCGCGGCGGCGAGGTGAACACCGAGCGCTGTGCCATTATGCTGGTGGACGAGTTCCGTGCCTGCAAGTGGGGCCGCATCTCTCTGGAGCGCCCGCCCCAGCGGGATGACCTGGCAGACTTTGCCGAGGAGGACGACGAATGAAACGGCGTTCTGACGAGGAGATCTCTGCCCCTCTGTACGAGTATGATGCGGCTATCCGTGCGCAGTACGGCTTTTTTGCCGGTGTGGATGAAGCGGGCCGCGGCCCGTTGTGCGGCCCGGTCGTTGTGGCGGCCTGCATCCTTGACCCGGAGAAGCCGGTGTACGGCATCAACGACTCCAAGAAGCTGACCGAGAAAAAACGGGAAGCCCTCTTTGATGAGATCCTTGACAAGGCGCTGGCCTATAAGATCGTCTTTGTAGGCCCGGAGATCATCGACCGGGATAATATCCTGAACGCCACCATGAGCGGCATGAAGCAGGCTGCGGAAGGGCTGGACATTGTGCCGAATCTTGTGCTGGTGGATGGCAACCGTGTCCCGGCTGCGCTGGAGATCCCCGCCCAGCCGGTGGTCAAGGGCGATGCCACCAGCGCCAGCATCGGCGCGGCATCGATCCTGGCAAAGGTCAGCCGGGATCGCTATATGATGGAGCTGGACAAGCAGTACCCGCAGTATCAGCTGGCAAAACACAAGGGTTACCCGACCAGGCTCCATTATGAACTGATCGAGCAGTACGGGATCCAGCCCTTCTACCGCCGCAGTTTCCTGAAAAAGCAGGGCTATTGGCCGGAGGGCAAGTGATGGATCGGGCCGAGACCGGCCGCACCGGCGAGGCTGTGGCCGCGCGGTATTACCAGAAGCATGGATGTGAGCTGGTAGCCCACAACTACCGCACCCGGATGGGGGAGATCGACCTCATCCTGCGGGAGCCGGACGGGACACTGGTGCTCTGTGAGGTCAAGACCCGCAGTCCTGACCCGCTGGCCGCACCTGCTGCGGCCGTGACCCCCGCCAAGCAGCGCAGGCTCATCCGCACCGCGGAATATTATCTCCAGCACACCGGACAGAGTGATGAACCGGTTCGTTTTGACGTTGCCGAGGTGACCCCTCTTGACAGCGGGCGCTGGATGGTACATATTATAAAGGGTGCATTTACCGCGTAATGCGGGGTGCATTGGTGGGAAAAGGCAGAAAACGGCTTTTGCCGCTGCCACAAACATGGGGCCAATGCGGGTCCCGCTGGAAAAAAGGAGCGACGACAATGCAGTTTTTCAGCACGAGAGATCATAACCGCGTGGTAAGTGCCTCTCAGGCCATTGCACAGGGCCTGTCGGATGAGGGCGGTCTGTTTGTTCCGCAGAGCTTCCCGCAGGTGGATGTCAAGGCAATCTGTGCGCTGGACTACCCCGAGATGGCTGCTGCCATCGTGGGGCAGTATCTGACTAATTATTCACAGGAGTTCCTGCAGGAGGCCGCCAAGGCCACCTATGGTGCGGCCTTTGGCGGAAAGGCGGGCTATCTGGCCCCTGTTTCGGATGAGGTGTACTCTCTGGAGCTGTGGCACGGCCCGACCTGCGCCTTCAAGGATTACGCCCTGCAGCTGATGCCGAAGCTGCTGGTGGAGGCAAAGAAAAATCTTGACCGCACCGAGAAAACACTGATCCTGGTGGCGACCAGCGGCGATACCGGCAAGGCCGCGCTGGATGGCTACCACGATATCCCGGGTGTGGAGATCGCGGTGTTCTTCCCCACGGGCGGCACCAGTGAGATCCAGCGCCTGCAGATGGTGACCCAGGAAGGCGAAAATGTGGCGGTCTACGCTGTGCGCGGCAACTTCGATGATGCCCAGACCGGCGTGAAGAAGGTCTTTGGCGACCCGGCCATTGCTGCCGAGCTGGCAAAGCGGAACATCCGCCTGTCCAGTGCAAACTCCATCAACTGGGGTCGTCTGGTGCCGCAGATCGTTTACTACTTTGCCGCCTACGCCCAGCTGCTCAAGGCAGGGAAGGTGCGCTTTGGTGACAAGGTGGACTTCTGTGTGCCTACGGGCAATTTTGGCGATATTCTGGCGGGCTACTATGCAAAGCAGATGGGCCTGCCGGTGGGCCGACTGATCTGCGCTTCCAATGAGAACAACGTCCTGACCGATTTCCTGACCACCGGTACTTATACTGCCAAGCGGGAATTCTTCAAGACCACTTCTCCCAGCATGGATATTCTGGTGTCCTCCAATCTGGAGCGCCTGCTCTATCACGTCACCGGCAGCGATGCCGAGGTGGCGGGCCTGATGAAGAGCCTGTCTGAAACCGGCAGCTATACCGTCCGGCCCGAGACGCTGGCCGCCATTCAGGAAAGCTTTGGCTGCGGCTGGAGCAGCGAGGAAGAGGTGGCAGGGGAGATCCGTGCCCGCTATGAGCAGGATGGCTATCTCTGCGATACCCACACCGCTGTGGCCTTCCATGTGGCGGGCCGTCACAAGCGCGAGGGTGTGCCCATGGTGGTGCTGTCCACTGCCTCCCCCTACAAGTTCCCCCGCAGCGTGCTGGAGGCTCTGGGCCACACTGCCCCGCAGAACGACTTTGAGGCCATGCAGGAGCTGGAAGCAGCCACCGGCCGCACTGCACCCGCAAGCCTTGCTGCCCTGCGGCAGAAGGCCGAGCGGTTCAATACCGTCATCGACCCGGAGCAGATCGCGCAGGTGGCGCTGAGCTATCAGGAATAAACTTTGTCCTGCCGGACTTAGAACAGGAGAAAAATGAATGGCACTTTATGTGCTTGGCGATACCCATCTTTCACTGGGCGCTTCCAAACCCATGGATGTTTTTCCGGGGTGGAACGGCTATGTGGAGCGGCTGGAGCGCAACTGGCGCAAACTGATCAAACCCGAGGACACCATCGTGCTGGCGGGGGATATCAGCTGGGCCATGCGCCTGAACGATACGCGCAGGGATTTTGCGTTTTTACAGGAGCTTCCCGGCCAGAAGCTGATCATGAAGGGAAACCACGATTACTGGTGGACCACGGCCAACAAGATGAACGCCTACCTCAAGGCTGAGGGCTTTGACACCCTGCACATCCTGCACAACAACTCCTACTCTGTGGAGGGGTATGCGCTGTGCGGCACCCGGGGCTGGCTGTTCGATGTGGGAGAACCCCACGATGAAAAAGTGATGAACCGCGAGATCGGGCGCTTAAAAATGAGCCTGGATGCTGCGGAACCGGGGTTGGAGAAGCTGGTGTTCCTGCATTACCCGCCGGTCTACACCGGCACCAGCGCCCCTGAGATCGTGGCCACTTTGAAGGCCTACGGCATCACCCGCTGTTACTACGGCCACCTGCACGGAAACGCTATCCGGTACGCGGTGCAGGGCGATGTGGACGGCATCCGGTATAAGCTTGTCAGTGCCGATGGCCTGCGTTTCTGCCCCTACCGCATCAATTAAAGGCGGGAAGTGTGGGCAAAAAGAACAAAAAGTCAAAATTTGGTCTGGCAATTGTGTCTGGAACGTGCTATAATAAGTTTTGACGCGATTGTTGCACCCAATTGAGCGCGCGCGTCCCCGCATTTCGCAAACAGAAGATACAGGACGCGGTGCGCGGTTGCAGGAGACAGGGAAGAAAACCTGTCCCCAACGCAATAGAATTTTTGAGTGGAGGATACACAAAATGAATTTCATCAAGTGCGAAAAGCTCGAGAAGAGCATGGCAGAGCTGCAGTTCTCCATCGACGCTGAGGCCTTTAAGGGCGCAGTGGCCGATGTCTTCAAGAAGGAGGGCAAGAAGTACTCCGTGCCCGGCTTCCGCAAGGGCAAGGCTCCCCGTTCTCTGATCGAGAAGATGTACGGCGCTGATGTCTTTACCTATGATGCCATCAATGAGCTGTTCCCCGCTGCTTACGAGGCAGCTGTGAAGGAAGCCGGCATCGAGCCTGTTGGCCGTCCCGAGGTTTCTGTGGATGCTGCCAGCGAGACCGAGGGCGTGACCCTGACCGTCAAGGTCGCTGTGATGCCCGAAGTCAAGGTCGGCAACTACAACGGTCTGACCGTTGAGAAGACTGTCCATACTGTTTCTGACGAGGCTGTTGAAGCTGAGCTGAAGCGTGTGCAGGAGCGCAATGCCCGTGAGCTGACCCGTGAGGGCGCTGCTGAGAACGGCGACATCGCTGATATCGACTTCGAGGGCTTCGTCGATGGCGTGGCTTTCGAGGGCGGCAAGGCTGAGCACTACTCTCTGGTGCTGGGCTCCGGCTCCTTCATCCCCGGCTTCGAGGAGCAGGTCGTTGGCCACAAGGCCGGCGAGGAGTTCGACGTCAACGTCAAGTTCCCCGAGGAGTACCAGGCTGAGGAGCTGGCCGGCAAGGACGCTACCTTCAAGATCAAGCTGCATGAGGTCCAGTACAAGGAGCTGCCCGAGCTGGACGACGACTTTGCCAAGGACGTCAGCGAGTACGACACTCTCGACGAGCTGAAGGACTCCATCCGCAAAGGCATCGAGACCAACCACGAGAAGCAGGCTGACCAGAAGGTCGAGAACGACCTGATCGACCAGGTCGTGGGCGGCATGAAGGCCGAGATCCCCGACGCCATGATCGAGAGCCGCATCGAGGAGCTGGTGCAGGACTTCCAGTATCGCATCTCCCAGCAGGGCCTCAAGCTCGAGCAGTACCTGCAGTATATGGGCATGACCATGGAGCAGTTCAAGGAGCAGTTCCGTGAGCAGGCCGACAAGCAGGTCAAGATGCGCCTGGCCATGGAGGCTATCGTCGCCAAGGAGTCCATCGAGGCTACCGAGGAGGAGTTCGAGGCCGAGATCAAGCGCATTGCCGATGCTTACCAGATGGAGGCTGACAAGGTCAAGAGCCTGGTCGATGCTGCCGCCGTCAAGAAGGATCTGGCTGTCAACAAGGCAATCGACTTCGTGAAGTCCAAGGCCAACATCGTCGCCGGTGCTGCCGAGGAGAAGAAGCCTGCCAAAAAGACCACCCGCAAGACCACCAAGAAGGCTGCCGCCAAGCAGGACGAGGAGCCGAAGGAAGAGGAGACCAAGGGCGAGTAATCACCCTGCGGGCATCCGTAAACATTGAGTAAAAGGGCCGGTACGGTTGCGCAGCTATGCCGCCGTATCGGTTCCTTTGTCATCACCCATACTTTATCTAAAGCACCAAGGAGGGAAACCAGAATGAGCCTTGTACCTTATGTTGTCGAACAGACTGCGCGCGGTGAGCGCAGCTATGACATCTTCTCCCGCCTGCTCAATGACCGCATCATTGTGCTGAGCGAGGACGTCAACTCCGCCTCTGCCAGCGTCATCGTAGCACAGCTGCTGTACCTCGAGGGCCAGGACCCGGAGAAGGACATCTACTTCTATATCAACAGCCCCGGCGGCTCGATCTCTGACGGTATGGCCATCCACGACACGATGAACTACATCAAGTGCGATGTCTCCACCATCTGCGTCGGCATGGCGGCCTCGATGGGATCTTTCCTGCTGGCCAGCGGCACCAAGGGCAAGCGCTTTGCCCTGCCTAACTCTGAGATCATGATCCACCAGCCGCTGATCGCAGGCGGTCAGGGCGGCGGTCTGTCCGGACAGGCTACCGACATCAAGATCCACGCCGACCACATCGTGCGCATCCGCGAGAAGATGAACACGCTGCTCAGCCAGTACACCGGCCAGCCGCTGGACGTCATCACCCGCGACACCGAGCGCGACAACTATATGACCGCGCAGCAGGCGAAGGAGTACGGCCTGATCGACGACATCCTCTATAAACACTGATTCGGGGGAACAACATGGCAAATCAAACGTCCGGCAAGGACGGAAAAGGACGCGAGCTCGTCTGCAGCTTCTGCGGGCGGACGCAAAATGAGGTAGAGCAGCTGATCATTGGCCCCGGCGTCAATATCTGCAACGAGTGCATCGACATGTGCCATAACATGCTGTACAAAGATGGCGAGAACCCGCCGCCTCCGCGCGCCGGGGCCTCCCGCCGCCAGCAGGCACAGCCCGGTGCAGCCCAGTCACGCTATGATACCGACCCGCTCGC